>JACCEA010074902.1_pt1 | contig 30699 bp, 58 predicted proteins | sample 7449851 | NCBI WGS metagenome assembly JACCEA01 (sample SAMN15323453, study PRJNA562643) | freshwater metagenome | isolation source: river surface water | place: USA:Blue River Watershed | collected 2017-08-18
AAGGCTATCTACTCGTTAGCGCTTAAGTACCCTAATCCAAAGTTCTGGTTGCCAATCAGTCCAGATGCAATCAAGAATAAACAAGTTGCAATCCGTGAGTTACAGCAACTCGGTCTAAGCCCAACAGAGATTGACAATCTGATGAGCCAGCCAAAGGTTGCACGTATCGATCCTGATACAGGCAAGCTCACATACCAAGCTGACACTACTGCACTGAACGCAGACAACGTATTAGTCACAAAAGTTAATGGCAAGAATCGTTATGTGATCTTTAACAAGAACGATCCTACTGCCATGCAGATGATTAAGTCTCTTAAGACTCTTCCTGTTGAAGAGGCCGGAGCTGTCCTAGGATTGGTTGGTAAAGCAACCCGATTCTGGTCTGCGATCACCACCCAGTTCAACCCGATCTGGGGTCTGTTTGTTAACATGCCACGAGACCTGCTGTGGATGTATTCCACGCTATCCTCGACTCCAATCTTGGGCAACAAGTGGGAGATGACCAAGAAGGTTATCCCCGCCATGATCGGTTCTTGGCAGGCGCTGAGAGCAGAAAGATCAGGAAAACCTGTTACTGGGTATTGGGCAAAGACATTCCAAGACTCTGCCTCTGAAGGCGCACGAACAATGTTCCGTGATTCATGGGTTAACGCCCGTGAGGATGGGGAATTCTTGCGTAACGAGATGGCTAAGCTTGATCGTGGCAATGTTAAGAAGGCTGTGTTCGGTCTTGTTAATGTCCTCGAAGACTTTAACAATATGCTTGAGAGTTCTATCCGACTTGCGGCATATGACACTGCTATCCAACAAGCTGGTCTGACTAAAGAGCAAGCGGCTCGTATTGCTAAAGAAATCACGGTTAACTTTGACCGTCGTGGTGCCAAGACTCTATACGCCCGTAACTTGTATGCGTTCTTTAACGCTGCGCTACAGGGTACATCGAAGCTCTATGAGGTACTGAAGTCGCCAGCAGGCAAGAGCATCATGGCGTCTATGGTCGGCATCGGTGTGTTGCAGGCATTTGCTCTAGCTATGGCTGGCCTTGGTGACTCGGACGTGCCTGACTACGAGAAGGAAAAGAACTTCATCGTTCCTATCGGCGGCAAAGAATACATCAAGATTCCTATGCCACAGGGATTGTCTATCTTCGTGAACCTTGGTCGCTTAGCTGTAGAAATGCCTCTAGATGTGACGGAGAACAAGGGCAGAAACATGGGCAAGAAGGTTACTAGCCTCATTAGTTCTGTCAGCAATGCGTTCAACCCATTTGGTGAATCTAGCAATCTGATCATGGGAATCTTGCCAACCTTGTCAAGACCAGTTGCTTCTGTGATATTTAACGAAGATGCATTTGGTCGCAAGATCAGTAAGCCTGAGTTCCCAGGCAAGCCATCACCTGGTTACTTACGTACGAGCGAGAAAGTTAATCCTGTTAGCAAGGGAGTCGCAGAAGCAATCAACATGCTGACTGGTGGATCTGAGTTCAGCAAGGGACGTGTATCGCCTACCGGTGATGATATCGACTACCTAGCTAAGCAGTACGCAGGCGGCCTAGGCCGAGAGATCACGGGCATTGCTAAGTTTGGTTCTGCTATCGCCAAGGGTGAGCCACTAGAGGTTAACCAGATCCCTATTATCAGCAAGTACTTCGGTACATCTGATCGTCGGGGTGCAGTGGCGCGTAACTTCTATGACAATGTAAACGAGATTGCTGAGCGCAACTTCGAGTACAAGTCATACCTCGATGCAAACAAAGAGGCACGGGCTGACTTCGTTCTTAGAAAGTTCCCAGAGGCAGAGCTTCACAACCAAGCTCAAGCATTAGTTCGTCAGATATCTAAGATGAGCAAGATGCGTGATCAAGCCATAAAAGAAAATGCTCCCAAGTCTGAGGTGAGAGCATTAGAAAACGAGCAACTTCTGTTGATGCGTCAGTTCAACAGAGAAGTGAATATGGCTAAGCGTCGTTAAGAAACAGTAAGGTGGCCTGACTCAAACAGCCACCCTATTGTTTTCCTATGCGCTTCCTCCCATAGTTCTGTCCGCTCTTGCCTAGACATCTTACTGCCTTGGTCTAGTTCGGAATGGCAATTGAAGCAGAGCGCAGCAATCCTATAATCGTTTGCTTTGATCCCTCTTCCTTTGCCATCCCTTAGCAAGTTCGAATGTGCTGCAACTACAGTACCGTTTTGAGAGCCACAGTGCTGGCATGGTGACTCTCTGACTACCTCGAGTAGCTTCTTATTCCGGTACATTCTTTCTCCTGCGTTTAGGGGTGACGGCAGCAATGCCTTCTTCTTCTGCGTCTCTGGCATCTAGTGTTGCATCGGCGTATCGGTATGCTAATGGCCCAGCATCCATACTTGCTTCGCCTCGCATAACCAAACCAATGAGCGCACCAAATGCCATCAGATCTCGTAGGTCTTCATTGTTCATTTGATCTCCAGTTCGTTTATCTGATCAATCAAGATCTCAGTTAAGAACCTATTCTTAAATGCGAACGGCTGTATCTCTTTGCACCCATCTACGATCTTTATGACATCACGCAGGGCTTTGTTGTAACCGGCCTTGTGTGCGTCATCTCCATCTAAGATCATGCAGATAGCATCACGAACTAACGAAGATGCCTTGCGAGCTTTAGCTTGTTCGCGGATCTTGTCATAGTATTCACGGGGAAGGTAAACACTGTACGGGACTAGTTTGCTTTCCATTTATCAAATCCTTTTTTGAGTTTTATAAAAAGCTCCCTCGCTTCACTGTCGGTTTTCAATTCTTTGCGAGACTCAATGCCTAAGAATATGCATAGCCATTGTGCTGACTCAGTCTCACTAGATACCTCGTCGCCCTGTGTATCAGCAATGAATGCCCAAAACTCTGGATCACGGCAGACCATCCCCGCCATCTTGACTGCGTTATCCCCAGGAAACTCATGCTCTCTGTTTAAGGGTTGCTCATCATCCCCGATGCGAACCATGACAACCATGTATCGTGAGCCAACAAAGTCACGCATAAGGTCGTCAGGTAAGTCATCAGGATGGACAGCCAAGGTTAGGTTGTACCCTTCCTTAGACTGCCGTAACCCAGTCTTTACACCTTCGAACTGGATTGTTTCCATAGTTACTCTTCTACAGTTAAGTAAGACTCTAAGAACTCGATAATTCCTTTGGCTTTGATAAGCTCAACCGAGTTATCGTGAGCCTGCTGCTGCGCTTCACGGAGTTGAGAGACAAGCTCCTTACGCATAGCTTCGCCCTCGTCAATCTCTTTCTCTAAGGCACGTTGTAGCTTCTTGCACAATGCTTCCCAGTCCGTAACCTTTGCCTTGGGTGGGCGACCGCGTCGTTTTTGTTCCATGTGTTTCTCCTTAGAATGGGATTTCTTCGTTGTCATCATCTTGCTTCTTTGGTGCAAATGATTTCTTTTTAAATGGTTTGGATGCTTTCAAAGAGATGAACTTTGATTCGTTGTGTTCACGAGTCCATCCGGATAAAGATATTTCAATCAACTCTGCATCCGATTCAGACATCAACTCTTTCAACAGGCCACGCTCAACCTTGATGCTCCCGGTAATGTTTGGGTGCTTCTCTGTCTCACGCTTCTTGTTAGGCCAAAGCGAACCACTGTTTGGATATTCCATTTACTTCTCCTGTGAAAACTTGTTTTTGTTGCTGCTTAACATAGAGACAAGATCATCGTATGTGGCCTTGTCGTCTTCCTTTAACCGATCAAACAACGGACGGTTAACCTTCCAAATGTTCTCGATGTCAGCTACGGACTCAGCCATATCAATTGCGTTCGTGACACCAAGGACAATACTGTCTTTCCAATCTGCGCCTTCAGAGATTGTGATATTCCATCCGCGCTCAGGATCTTTGCCACGCATAGGCAGAGGTTCTTTAGATACGGCCTTGGGCTTTGGCTCAGGCTTCTTCTCTTCCTTGATAGGCTCAGATGCATCGAGGGCGTCATGCTCAACGATAGCCATCGCTGTGACGTATAAGTAACGGCGTTGGTACGTCTCCACTGCACCGATATTCTGGACCTCGTGGCATCCCTTTAACTGGGCGGATCCCATTGGCGAAGTGAACACAACGTTGCTGCCGTCTTGCGTATCGATCAGGTGCATCGTTGCGGTATCGGCGGTGAACTGAATGACATCCACTAATCCAACCTCGGCAAAGATATCCTGGATGGCTGGCAAGAAGTCAGCTAATTCAAAGTACTTATATCCTGCAAACTTATTGTGGCCTGACTTGTTGATCTGTTTAGACTGCAACATGACCCTTGCTTTAACAAGTTTGCCGTAAACTCCAACTGGCTTGTCCATCAAATGTTCTCCAAGTATTTATCTGCTAAGAATGTTGCGTATTGATGTATGTAACTAGCATCTGCTTTGATGTCGTATGAATCGTTGTCTATCATTGCGTGATTGCTTGACAATGCCAACATAAAATCCAATATCAATTCTTGCCTAGTTTTCATTTTGTTTTTCCTCTTGTTTTAATTTGTACTTAAGATCAACAGACTCTGAGTAGTAACCGTTTGACTCACCAACCCAGCGAATATCTACGTAACCTTTGATTGTGGCAAATTTATAAAATGTCCATGTTGAAGAACCGTAATCGTCGTTGCCTGTCTGAATGGCTTCCTCTGCTTTGAGAAGGGGGGTGTTGAGGAGGTCTTCTACATCTCCAACAATACTTTCGATATAAACGGACTCACAACAATCTTGCGAGTGATAAAAAGTAAATGTCCCATCCTTGTCTTCAAAATAAATTTCGTCACCGTTGACAATGATTTTTTCAAACGTTCTGCCAATCATGTCTTCAACTTTGACATCAGCCCATTCCTCGTAACTGCTATCCCATCTCATTCTTTTCTCCCTGAGTTGTAATCTTTCCACTGGCCACAGAAGTCTCTAACCTGACAGTACTGGGCGCAACGTACACGCTCACCAGGTCTATGCTGAATCTCATAGCCCTTACCTGCTTCTGCAAGAGCAACGTCAGCATCTAGTTCTGTATAGCAAACCTTCTTAGCACGAGCGCCACCCACTTTGATAACTGCGTAAGTTGTTGGTCGTTCCCACATTTCTTCCTTCGAGCAAAGCGGCAGATCACTGTTAGACTCGGCAGCAAGGTATGCGGCTGCATGTAGATGCACACGCTCACGGACGTAACGCTCTTGCTGTTCGTATGACCACAGCTTGATAGGGAGAGTTACGATAGCTGCCTTTGGGTATCCTTCCTTGTACTCTGCCTCACGCCATGACCAGTCACGAATGATGGCAACAATCTCAATAGCTTTGACATGTTGTTTCTTCTCGCGAGACACTAGCCATGCGTAAACATTGAGCTGTTGTTCCCACTCGATCTTCTCATTCATCACAGCCCAAGCACCTACGGTCTTGTAGTCTTGGATGACCACGCCATCTTCGTGCTGAACCTGAAGATCAATTGCGCCAGAGATAGTCCACCCATCGATCTCGGTATGAATACGTTCCTCATTGATGTGGTTGTCAGACACATCCTTCTCAAGGATGTTGTGGACGGATGTACCAAACAAAGAGAACACACCTTCCGATGCATCCATTTCTAGGTTGTCATAGTTAAGACGGCGCAACTGGGTGATGCGTGGACTACCCATCATCTCTGTCACAGATAGATTGGCACCACCTTTGCTGTAGGTTGGGCGCTTGATCGCATTGACGATTGGCTCAGGGAGATTGAACTTGTTAGTGATCTTCATGGCTTCCTCATTACTTTGTTTATGACATCTCTAGTTTGATCTCCTGCTGTTGCAAGACCATCTAAAGCTTTGATAGATTCAATGAGTGTTCCGATAAATAGGTCAAGGATCTCGTCATCTTCACCATTCATCTTCTGTAGCATGTGCAACACACTGGCAGAGACTTTGGTTAAAGCAAGCAAAGATATCTTGGCAACCATGTCTTCGGGTTCACGGCTAGTCTCATTCTCAATTGTTTTGATAATGGCGAAAGACACACGCTTGGCTTTCTCTACAAAGATTTGTTCTTCATCCATTTACTTTCTCCTGAGTTTCTTTTGACAAGAGTTCTATTGCGGCCTCAAGTGCAGCCGACCAAGCCTCACGCCAGATGTGGATGGCAGCGTCATCTTGAAACGAGATGCCTTTGAAGTGTTCGTGGAATGCGTCTTCGCATTTCAGGGAGAACGGTTTCATTACATCCCCCTTGTCAGGAAGAGTAAGTCTTGCGCCAAGTCGTTGATGGTCTTGGCTTGTTCACGAGCAACATCGAATTGTTTCTTGAGTACCGCCTTCCGGTACAGATTCATATGTTGATCGATCAGAATAAGCAGTTCGCTGTAGTCCATAATTACCCCTTGTGTTATCCTCTAGTTAAACCTGTATCAAGCAGGTTGTTCCCATCATAATTCATGTGTTGCAAGGATGTCAAGCATGTCAGAAAAAATATTTGTTGGCCTCGATCCCGGCAGTTCTTCTGGGGCTTGGGCAGCCATCGATCATAAAGGTTTGTACATAGGGTGTGGTGATCTTCCAACAGTTGATGGACGCATCGATGCGGTCGAACTCATGAGGTTGGTATGGCATGACATCCCTACCCATATGGCGGTCGAGGATGTGCATACGATGCCGGGCCAAGGGATCGCAAGCTCAGGCAAGTTCATGCGGGCAGCGGGGTCTATAGAGGCCGTAGCAGCGTTAGCTGGGGATAGCCTTACGTTAGTACGCCCCCAAGTATGGAAGCGTTTCCACAGGCTGATTGGCAAAGAGAAGAGCGCCAGTCTAGATATGGCTCGGTCGATGTGGCCCAGCGCCCCACTGAAGTTAGTCAAACACCACGGGCGGGCGGATGCATTACTGATAGCGTCTTGGCTGATGAACCATTACAATGAATCGTCCTAGTTCAGGGACATCTCCTTGTTTTGGGGCAGTCTGTTGATTGCCCCTTTTTTTGTGCTATATTTCGGCTACCAACCCCTTGGTCTTCCTCCCTCGGAAGTAGCACCCCCCTCGGTGCGCCCCTGAAGCCCTTAGCCTAAAACGTTAAGGGCTTCTCCTTTTCCCCCAACTCTAACTTGTTATAGTACAAATGTGGGGATACGGGGGTTAGCGCCCTGTATGGCATGGAACTATAGGTACCTTGGCAGGCACCTGCACTCTTCGCCAATTCGATTTCGACTCTGCTTTATGAGACCCCACCCGAACAACATAGGACAGTAATGAACCGTATTGGATTGTGTTGATATTTGTTGACACAACCAAAAACCGGTATATAATTCGTTTCATCTGATGGCTTGGTAACCCATCGGTAGTTTACGGAAACGAAAGAATCCCTACTGAGGTAGGCTTCGTCAAAGCTGGAGATCAGGTGTCCGTACACCCCTTCATGCGGCAACCAAGCCTAAAGCCTGTCTCAGTAGGGTTTTTTTATGGCTGTCGCAAACCCGCTTGCACATATGTTTAGGGACAACCGCATTGGGTGTGCAGATGGAAGTGGCGAACTAAGCGACAGCGCCAACCGTGGGAGTGATAGCGGTCATACGGAGTAACACGCAAACGAACGGAGCCAGGTCGAAGAGATTGGGGTCACCGGAAACGAAGCACTGTATGATGTCTGCACGGCCAGAGCGGTATCGGGTTCCCGCACATCAGGGAGCGACAGTCTGGTCAGTTGTGTCAAAATGATGAGCGGCAGACACAGCCCGAAGCGAAAGCGAGTGGAAACCTCAAGAAGCTACGGATATCCTCGGGGGTGACAACTTGTCGCCCTTGGGGTAGTTTTGCCAAAACTCTGCTCATGTTTCCTAACAAGCTATTACAAGGGGGTATAGATGAAGATTAAGTTAAACGAGTTGAGACTAGATGGAGGTACTCAACCTCGTACAAACATAAATCAGGAAGTAGTAAGTGAGTATGCAGATGTACTGATAGATGGTGGCAAGTTACCTGCGATTAAGGTGTTTCACGATGGAATATATAACTGGGTAGCTGACGGGTTTCATCGGTTCTTCGCACACAAGAAAGCTGGTGTAACTGAGATAGATTGTTCGGTAGAGACTGGGACGCTGCGAGATGCGGTGTTGTACTCGGTAGGTGCGAACAACGATCATGGTCTGCGTAGAACAAATGATGACAAGCGCAAGGCGGTGATGACTCTACTCGAAGATCTTGAGTGGCGGGATTGGTCGGATGGTGAGATTGCCAGGCGTTGTAGAGTTTCGACTATGACTGTCGGGCGTATTAAGAAGACGCTGAACCTAGATGTGACAGAGAAAAAGTACGTTAGCCGTGGCACCCAGAAGGTGATGAACACGGAGAACATCGGCAAAGAAAAAGCTGAGAAAGTAGAGTCAATAGAAGAGACACAGATTCAAGAGTTGGCGGTGGCACATACTGCACTTGCCGAAGAGAATGAGAAGTTGATGGACATGCTCGCGGTCAAGCAGATGGATGCAACGCCCGAGGAGAAAGCCAAAGCCCAAGAGACGCTAGAATCTTTGCGGGCGGAAGTGAAAAGACTTGAGGCAGAGTTACACGCTGTGAAGATATCTCGAGATCAGTTGCAGTCAAAGACATTCGAGATGCAGAAACAGATAAACTACTGGCGCAAGAAGGCAGAAAAAGTAGCGGCATAAACCCGAAGTCCGGCGGTATCCGGTCAGGAGAATTACATGTTAGAACTGAGGGAGCATCAGCTTGCCGTAGTGGACAAGTTGAAACAGGGGTTTTTAGAAGGTCATCGGTGTCAGTTGTTGTATGCACCGACAGGATTTGGCAAGACCGAGGTTGCCATGTCTATCATGAAGAGGGTGTCAGAGAATTACAAAAGAACCGCAATGGTTCTCGACCGGATTGTATTGGTTGAACAGACAAGCCTACGCATGGGGAAGTACGACATCGACCACGGTGTTATGCAAGCAGGTCATTGGCGATACAGGCCAGCAGAACGGATACAGATTTGTTCGGCACAAACTCTAGAGAAGCGCAAAGGTTTTCCTGACATAGATCTATTGATCGTAGACGAGTGTCATGTGCAGCGTGGCAAGACCACAGAGTTCATCAAGAACAACCCAAAAATCAAAGTCATCGGTCTTACTGCAACTCCATTCACAAAGGGGTTGGGTTCGGTGTATACGAATGTAGTGGGGGCGGCATCTACTGGGGAGTTGATCGATAAGAAATGGCTATGCCCATTGCGCGTGTTCATCGCCAAAGAGATTGATATGACGGGGGCAAAGAAGATAGCTGGTGAGTGGGCGCAAGATGAAGTCTCTAAGCGAGGTATGCAAATCACGGGCGATGTGGTGTCCGAGTGGGTGAAGAAGACGCATGAGATATTCGGTGGCCCACGCAAGACGATTGTGTTTTGTGCGGGCGTAGACCACGGGCGTGATCTCGAGAGACAGTTTAACGAGAGCGGATACAAGTTCATCAGCATCTCATACAAAGAGGATGACGAGTTCAAGCGGACTGTGATTGAAGACTTCAGTAGACCTGATACAGATATCGTTGGACTGATTGCGACAGACATCTTGACTCGGGGATTCGATGTAACGGATGTGATGATTGGTGTGTCTGCCCGCCCGTTTAGAAAGTCATTCTCCTCCCATGTGCAACAGCTTGGGCGTGTCATGCGTCCGCATCCAGAGAAAGAGTTTGGCATATGGCTAGATCACTCAGGCAATTACTTACGGTTCAGAGATGATTGGGATGAGTTGTATACGGATGGAGTAAAGACTCTGAAGGAGGGTGGAGAGAAGCCTAAGAACGAGCCACCAGAGAAGACAAAGAAAGAAAGTAAATGCCCGAAGTGCCAAGCATTGTGGGTGTGGCCTGAAGATAAGTGTGGTAACTGTGGTTTCATTCGTGTTCGGTTATCGAGCGTGGTGTCTAAGCCTGGTCAGCTAGAAGAGTTACAAGCAACAAGTAAGAACATTATTGTTGAGAAACAATCTTTCTATTCTCAGGTTCTCTACTACGCAAGGTCGAGAGGGTTTAAGGATGGTTGGGCAGCACATCAGTACAAACAAAAGTTTGGTGTGTTCCCTAGGAACATGACAGATAAGACAGAGGTGCCAACTCCGGCAACAGTTAACTGGATCAAGTCTCGGGCAATTGCGTTTGCCAAAGCTAAAGCGAGGGCAGCATGAGTAGAGTGATTAGTTGGTTCAGTTGTGGGGCGGCAAGTGCAGTTGCCACCAAGCTTGCGATTGCAGAAAGCAAAACTCCAGTAGAGGTTGTGTATTGTCATGTTAAGGAAGAACATCCCGACAACATGAGGTTCTTGAAAGATTGTGAGGCATGGTTTGGTCAGCCCATCACCATACTCGAGGATGAGAAGTACCACGGCAGCATCTACGAGGTGTTCTTAAAGCGCAAGTACATCGTTGGAATTCAGGGTGCGCCATGCACTTTGTTCCTTAAGAAAGAAGTCCGTAAGAAGTTTGAGAAGCCCGGCGATGTGCAGATCTTTGGATATACCGCAGAGGAAGAGGATCGGGTAGATCGATTCATGGATGCCAACAACGATGTTAAGTTGTGGTCGATCCTCATAGACAAGGGTTTGACTAAGCAGGATTGTTTAGCCTTGATCTCCCGCGCAGGGATTGAACTGCCCGCCATGTATAAGCTTGGGTATACGAATAACAACTGCGTTGGCTGTGTCAAAGGTGGCCTAGGATATTGGAACAAGATACGGGTGGACTTCCCTGATGCCTTCCATAAAATGGCGAAGACAGAGAGACTACTCGGGGTAAAGATTCTCAAATACAAAGAAGAGCGCATATATCTAGATGAGTTGCCGGAAGGGGTGGGTGACTATCCAAAGGAAACATCTATTGATTGTGGGATCTTTTGTTACATGGCGGAGCAAGATTTGAAATGAGCTTCCAAGCATTCGCAGAGCAGCATGGGTTGATCATTAACGACCTCGAGATTGGCAAGTGGGTAAGAGTCCCAACGGTTGACCACCCGCATAAGAAGAACGGATCGTACATATTCGATGGGGATAAGGGGGCGGTACAGAACTGGGCGGTGCATGATCGTCCGGTCTCTTGGTTCTCAGATCAAAGGGAATGGATAGACGATACTGAATACCAAGCCAAGAGAGAGAAGGCCAAGCAGGAGAGGGAGCGTAGACAGAAGGAAGCCGCCCGTAAGGCAGCAGGGATTATGAAGAGCGCAGTCCAATCCACCCACCCGTACCTAGCCAAGAAGGGATTCCCAACCCTGAAAGGTTATGTATGGAAGGATCTGTTGGTTGTCCCCATGCGGGTAGGTCAGTCATTGGTTGGCTGTCAGATGATTGATAAGGACGGCAACAAGAAGTTCTTGTCAGGCCAGGTCACCAAGGGAGCGCATTGTGGGTTTGACAACAAGGGCATCGACATCTTGGTAGAAGGGTTTGGCACGGCACTATCTATTAGACGAGCTTTAAAGGCCGCTAAGACACGATATAAGTTATGGGTGTGCTTTTCTGCCGCCAACATAATTGAGGTCGCTAAAGGGCTTAAATCAGGGGTGGTTGTGGCAGACCATGATCCTGCAGGAATCACAGCCGCCAACAAAACTGGGTTGAAAGTCTGGCTATCTGATACAGAAGGCGAAGACTTTAATGACTACGAGTTGAGGTTGGGTACTGGGAAGGCAGGGGAGAATCTACGGTCGATCATACTGACAGTAGATTCTTAGGTTACTTGGCGCTCTTTGCGTCACAATATCCAAACCTATACCCTATCTCAAAAGCTTTGCGTAGCGTCATGATGCCTAGCTCTGCGGCATGATCCTGCACAAACTCCTGCGCCTCTGTCTGCGCCCGTTTAAGTATGTCTTGATATTCTCTGCGGCGGATATCTTCTTCTAACAATTCAAATGCTTCATCTTCGCTCATGTTTTATCCTTATTTAACAACATTCCAGTGTGTTCCACTGCCTCTACGCATAGTTTCTACTGACGCCTTGTGACCTAATCCAGTTTGTCTGTTTTGCATCAACGCTTTTTTACGCTCATAAGCGTCTTGCCTTTCTGATGTTGATTGGATTACTTTATCTGATGTCCAGTTTTCAATCTGCTTAGCCAGAGACAAGCGTTTCTTGTTGTCGTCTGTATCCCAAAGCTTGTTGTTGATGGATCGCATAGCCATTCCTGTCCACGCTCGTATCATTTGATCTTTAAAATAAAAGTGCGTCTTGTCGGGCATCCAAGGGTAGTGCTTATGTACATCTTCGTACCTTATTTCTTTTGCGTTGATAGCCGATAGATAGGTGTGAAACCTCCAGTCCTTTACCCACGCCACGATATAAAACTCAGCGGCTTTCTTCTTATCAAATGGATCCACTGTTCTTCTCCACGTTTTGAAATTCAACTTTGTATATGCCACCGTCCATACCCCAGTCGATGCGTAGATTGCACTCGTGGTAATACGGACTAAGTGGTAAGCCTAGGTTTTCAGGCTTGACTTTGTAATACCTGCTCACCATTACCTTCCCGTGGTCTTCGCGTGGCAAGGATGTTTGATATAGCGGGGGTTTTGTTTTAGCTCCCACCGTTCTTCTCCTTCCTTAAAACTTCAGCAACCCGCACTAGCTCAACCATATCTTCGTGGCTGATTCTGCCGACCCACTCATGCCCCTCTTTGTAGAAAGCAATGTCCAGTAGATGTGCGCCGCTTGTCGAGTATATGGGCAGTGCAATGTGCTGAGTGTCGTTGTTGTGCCATGCTATCTTTGCACGTCTAATTAAGTCGTCATCATCCACCGTTCTTCTCCTTAAGTTTTGCTTCGATGGCACGGGCAAACCACATTTCTTCATACATTCCTTTTTCGTAAGCATCCCAAATTTCATCATCCGTCAACGGTTGCCATGCGTTCGTTCCGTATATAAAACATGGCGCATCTTTGCGATGTACAACCATTAGCACATGAGGTGCGCCGCAAGTACATAACTTAGTCTTTTGTTTCTCCGCTTCCTCTAGCCTAAGAGCTGCTCGGTAGCCCTCGTCAACGCAGTCAACGTCATACCAATGCGGCTCGCTTATTACTTCCTTAAGCGCCTCAACAACTAAAAAAATATCGCTCATGTGTTGCGCTCCCGTAGCTTGGCTTCAATTTCTTGCGCTACACCACTGCCGCTTAAACGGCTGTTGTAATGTTTGACCTCAAGCTCCGTCAGCCCGACCCACTCACGCTTGGGTTCTTTGTATTGTTCTTTGGCGTACGACATAGCTTGACCAAGCTTCTTAACCAAAACGTCTTCAATCAAAGGTACAACAGCTTCATGCAAAAATTCTCGTAGTGCTTTTTCTTGCTTTTTTGTTGGGTTTTTCATGTGTTTTTCTCTCTTAATTTAGCCTCAATCACTTTTGAAATTTTCATGTCTGCGTCATAGTTCATATATGCAAGTTCAAGTCCAGCATCAGCAAACGCCTGAACACGCTCCTCATCCGTCAGCCCAACCCACTCATGCTGAAGCTGATCTTTTGTATAAAGAGGAATGTGATCTATCTCGTGGGCAAAAGTGATTTGATATGGCCCGTATTCAACAATCTTGCCTTCCTCGTTGAGACACGCCATTGCAAACGGAACATCAGATACGTCCGTTACTTTGGCAATAAATTCTTTTTCATCCATTGTTCTTCTCCTTAAGTTTGGCTTCGGCAACACCAATAGAGACAAGAATAATTTGTCGCAAATCATCATCCGTCAGCCCGACCCATTCTTTGCGTGAGCGTGAGCAAACACCGCCACCACCGCTTTCCATTGGTTTTCCATCGGTTGCGATGTACTGCGGTAAGTGTTCAGGGGTCATGGGTGGTGCGGTGTAACTATGCGCTTGCGCTCCCATTGCCTGACACATCTGACACAACGGCATAAACTCTTTGTGTCCACAATCACTTCGGTTCGCCACAGGCTCTTGCTTTTCTGCTTGCTCTGTTTTTTGATTCAGCGCAGTTTCGATCAGTTTGATTGCGGCAGGTGTTACCTCAGTCAGATGACCGATGTTCATGCCGTGGTGTTGCCAGTCTCTCCCGCAATAGATAGCATATCCATTCCCATGTGGCTCGATTGAGTACAGACGAGATACAAGCTCTTGCTTCTCTGCTTGTGGTGGTGCGGTGTAAAGCATTGTTCCAACTGGCAGAGCATCAACATCTTCTTGATCGTAATCAAGGTTGTGCTTTTCTTTACCGAACCCCTCACAAACCCACGCCACAGGAAAAGGCTCATAATCCAAGCCCAACTCCCGAGCGTTGTCGGCTTTTTTGTCTAGCGCTTGTTGCGCCTCAAGCTCACGAATACGCTCGACCAATACGGCTTGTTGATCCCAGTCAGGGTTAAATTGCTTCTCTGCTTGCTCGATGGCTTGGCGTAGGGCGGTTAGGGATTCTTTGGTGCTGCGCTTACATTGCTCAAGAGCAGTTTCTGGCCAGACCCAATCACCGTAATTGTCCCAACCTTCCAACGCCTCCAACGCTTGCTTCATTGCTTCGATGCTCATAAAAACCCCGTCATCTTTAAAAGTAGAAAACAACTAACCATGCCGACCGCCCAACCTGTCATAAATGAGTCTTTCATTCTGTACCCCTTGCTTTAGCGAGTGCGTCAATTGTCTTTTGTATCGGGCGTGTCTGCTCTTGGTGATATTCCAACGCCTCCATCAACTCCTGATTCACCTCATGCAAGCGGCGGAGTTCGGCGGCTGCATACACTACATCTTCGTGGAAGTAATTTCCTTTTTCAATCGCATCAGCCAATACCAATGCTTCTGGTTGTGTGTTCATGTCATACCTCTAATAATTTCTGCTGGCTCGTCCGGTTCATACCAACCATTGTCTTCTAGGTTTGGGTAGATTCTGCTATCAAAGTGTTGCGCTATGCGTTCACGCTCATCTTGGCGCACTAGCTCGGCAAAGCGTTCAAGTGTTATCCATTCGTCTTTGCTATCTGTTTCAACGGTTTTGCGCTCGTGGGTTTTCGTTAGGTCATAAAGAAAATAGCCCGCCTGTTCAGCAAGCTGTTTGATTCGTTCGTTCATGCTTCACCTCGCTCAATCTCTTGCCCTATCCTAGCTGGTTTTATCAGCGCCTTGTCTTGCTTAAAACCAACCATGCGTCCTGCCTCAAACGCAAACTCGTAGAAGCGCTCAATTTCAGCATTGTTGGCTAACCAAGTCTGCATCATTTCTACCCACTCAAGCCCTGCTTGTTCAGCAAGCTTCTTGATTTTTTCGTTCATCATCACCCCTAAAAAGGATTCGTGTCATCAAACTGCGCAGGGTGCAAGTACTGCCGCACCAACTCACGCTCGTAGTCTGTTTTGAAAGGCCAATGCCAACGCTCGAGCGTCATGCCTGATGGGTGCATCATTCTGGAAACTCCTGTCTTGTCCATTCGAGCTTGATTCGATCTGGGTTTGTATTCACCACTTCGTCATCCGTGTAAAAGCTAGTCGTTGATTGCCATCCGGCTCGAGTTTTATACGCCCATTGCCACCTAACGACTGGTTGCTTTGGTTTGATACGGTATTCGTAGTCTTCAGCCCAATCAAGATCATCTTGATCCCACCACCTTCCGTCAATTTTGCTTTTCATTTGGATGGTATACCCATCAGCCCATGCTTTGATTGCCTCTGCGTGTTTGTGTGGTTTCATTCCCGCCTCCCGTTCATTGCCTTGTCTACTTGTTCATCTAGTTGTTTGTCAGTCACCATAAACAACTGGGAGCTGTACCTGGTTAGCCACCGATACCTATCGGCATCTACCTTCAGCTCTTTAATAATCTCTGCGACCTGAGCCATCTCTTCGTGCGTCATGAAGTAACCGTTCTCTAGCGTCCGCATCAACTGTTTGTAGTCCCGCATATCTCGGTTCATCCCTGTCTCCCTGCCGGAATCTTCTCAAAGTTTGCAGGGTTGTACATATACTCAGTTCCGTCTTTGTATAGAGCCTTGATCATTCCATCAATAAATGCCCAACAAAATGTCATGGTCCTGCCGCCTTGAATGTATGTGTATCCTGAGCGCAATCCTTTGTTCGGATACTCAGGACAATCTCTGCTAGTGATGACGATATAACCGCCATTTGTATTAGGTGTGCGCCAAGTGTCGGCGTATGCACTAACGGATGCTGCCGTAAGACATACCGCAATGATTAACCTTTTCATTTCTCGCCTCGTTTAGATTTGCTTGAATAGAGGGATTTGTTTGTCTTCTGTAAACAGATATTACAAATCCATCGATTGACCTTCCCTCGCTTCTGGTGCTGCCCGTTGTCTGGATCTCGTAGCGTTTGGCATCCAGTACAGACCTTCATGATCTTCATGTCTAACCTATCTTTATTGCTAACCAAATAATCAAACCGACTACTAGCCCCACGGTTATCAATGAACCAACGATAACTAATAAGGCTAGTAGAAAATCCATTGCTATCTCATAAACAAGTTGTGTTGCAGTACCCATTCGTACAGCAAGTTGTACATACTGTCATCTTGCCTCCGGCAAATACTGTGTTCGTAACGCATGATGCGTAGACGGCTGTTGCTGACAAAGCTAAGGCCAAACCAATCAGATACTTTTTCATATTAAAACTCCAAGTAAATTGCTGCATAGACTGCTAGGATTGCACTACAAAAAATCGTTGTATAAATAATCGGCTTCCACTTTCTTTGTGGTCGCATACCCAGTAGTCCGCTCTGTAACCACATCGCATCTTCATCGAGTGGAACATTCTTTCCTGAGTACCAACCGTTTGTTTGTCTACGCTCGAACCACTTGGGTTCGTAGTTACATCCAATCTTTACCTTGCATTCCATTTCAATTTTCCTCGGGATAATATAAAACACCACCCATCCTGCTTGGCTTGGTCAAAATGTCCAAGCAATTAGGGCGCATGGCAATCTTGTTTAAATCTAATCCAATCAATAGCGGTCTATTGAGCGGGTCAATCAATCGCTTGCTAACGATCTCCGTGCCTTGCTCGACCCTAATCTTGCGCTTGCCCGAACCCGCTAGCCTGGGCGTGAATGTTTTCTTAAATAGATCAGTCATCTCTTTCATCCTCAATTGTGTACATATCAATAATATCGAAGTCGTCCGCATCGATGTCGCTTGGTATGTCCATCCACTTGAGGAACTCTTCGCAAGCTTCGTCTTCATCTCGTGCGCTGACCTGGATAGTCTTCTTGGCGTAAAAGCCAATCGTCATTTCGTACACTTTGTTCATGGTAACCCCCTCGGTTATGACACAGAAAGAAATTGTTTCATGTGTGATATTACAGACTAAAAACAAAAGTTTCAACTCTAACTTGTTATAGTTGCGCTTTTAAAATTGCCCTGCCAATCAGTTCGGGAATCTGTGGGACTACGGCGTTTCCGAGTTGTTTAATTCTGTCCACCCTTCCGGAAACCCCATTAGCCACACGGGCTATTCCTGTGTCGTAGCCACAAGTGATGGCATTTTCCCTGCAATACTCCACCCACGCCTTTTCTGAGTGCCGTGCCAAAATGCATGACAATTCATACAGAGTGTCTGCACATTTTCCTTCGTATTGTTCTGATTGTTCTGATCTATGTGATGTGCATGGAGACTGGTGGCCTGTCCGCAAGCTTCGCATTGTGGCTTCAGAAACTTCCTCGCCCGCCAACTGTAACCATGTTTCGTTAGTAATTCTTTTTTGGAGTTGGCGCAAGTAAGCGAGCAATACTTCCTTCTCAGAAAGGCTGATCGATCCTCCAATCTTCCATTGAAGTATTTTCGTATCAACGCAATCCCGCAATGTTCGCAGGATTTCTGAGGGTCTGGTAGTTTGGTCTTTGACATAAGCCAATAGTAGCTCATGGGAATTGGTCATGTCAAATCTGTCCAGCCAATCGGAAAACCCATCAAACCTTCCACCCAAGTCGGATTCAAAATGCCAGCCGTGGTTGCTCTCACGGCATCGGGCAAGCTGTTCGTGGATGTGCGTCCAACAGCGGCTAAAGTTTCCGGCTTCCTCGCTCCCTTCCAATCCCGTGCCGTGGGGGTGGGCCACATCTGTTTGGGTGGTGGGTATACCACTTGCTCCCGTAGAGTTGAATGGGTGGCCCTGCCTTGCCTGTTCTTCTCGTATTGTTTCTGAAGGGCTTCCGGCGAGCGTGGTGGCAGAGCGTCCATGCAATTGGGGGTAAGCCACAATCCAGATTCTGTCCCTTTGGTGAGGCGCACCAACGGCTGCAGCGGGGATACAATGCCATTCCGCATCGTACCCGATCTCAGCGAGTGACCTGAGTACCGCGTCCAATCCTCGAGAGCGAAGGGCTGAGACATTTTCTGCGATGACCCATTGCGGACGGATTTCTTTGATAAGCCTGTGGAATTCGAACCACAATCCGGAGCGTTCGCCTTCAAGGCCTGCGCCTCTTCCTGCAAGGGAGATGTCCTGACATGGGAATCCTCCGCAAATAACATCAACTGTTCCAATCTGATCACCTCGTAGCGTGGTTACATCTTCGAATATTGGCACATCTTTCCAATGTTTTCTCAAAACCTGGCGAGCTTTCTTGTCTATCTCACAGAAGGCCACAGTTTCGAAGCCTCCCGTGCGTTCTAATCCAAGAGAGAACCCGCCTATCCCTGAGAATAGGTCGAGGACTTTCATTTTTTTAGTTCCCAGTTAGACACCCAAGGCAATTCTTGCCTGAGCGTTACCTCACCTTCGTTAACTCCGGATGATATTCTTTCCATGATGTCCCGTATGGCATTATCAAGGTGGTCAATATCATACATTTTTACTTCTAGTTTTAATGTAATCATGCTATTTCCTTTATAGAGATTGCGTCTTGTTCGTAGTCCTCTTCTACCCCATCGCATTCGCAAGAGAAAAGCTCGCAAGCTTCTTCGTATGCCTCTCTTTCTGAGGTTGTTTCAACTTCAAAAGTTTTGGTGATTATTGCTTGGATTGTGACTGCGTATTTCATTTTGTTACCTCCAGTTGTAGTTTCAATACCGCCATTGCTTCGGCGAATGTATCCCAACAATTGTCCCCGTTATCATCTTCTAAATATTCATCCTCGAAGAGAACCATGTAACCGTTAGAAGTTTCGAGTACATCAATACATAAAACGGTATGGCCGCCTGTCATTTCGTTTGCTTTCATGCTGTCACCTCTTCAGTAGATAAAATGCTATTGTCGGAGTAACCGTCTGTCGAGCCGTCCCATTGATCCCATGCAGAGTCTTGCGCTTCGTCTGCGCTTTCAGCTTGAATCGTTATGATTTTGTAGCTAATGCATTCAATAGTTACTTCATAGGTTTTCATTCTGTTATCTCCGTAGCTGAGTACTCGGTATCACGCATAAACTCTTCGAAGGAATCCCAAGCGAGGTCTTCTAAGTCAGGATCGGGGTGGCCTGTCACCCGTCCGTTGGGCATGAGGTAGAAGTTATATCCGTCCTCTGTGCGGTAATGCTTGCAGATGTGCCACTTCATGTAGGCCACGCCGCTATCGTCTTGGATGGTGTCACCAATCATCCCGCCATCTTGGTATCCATATAGTGCGGCCTCGCATTCATCCTGAAAGGTCGGATGCTCTGCATACAGGTATCCGTTCTTGTCTTTGGTAATCTGAACGAAGGCCACCAATGTATCGTCCATGCCTTGTAGAAGTATCTTCATGTTTACCCCTCGGTTATAGAAATAGAATCACAAACAACAAAAGCGCACCAAGTACCACCGACAAACAGTCCCAAGCGAAGACGCTCGCTGTGGGTGTTGGCCTTCCTTGGATGTGCCGTAAAAACGCCTGTCTTTGCTCTGTATTAAAGTCAATCATTACTAACCCCTTAGTAAAGTTTTTTCTGCCTTGCCTGGTTTTACTATATTTTTTTGTGCCGTGCCTGGTCTTACATCCCGGCAAACCTCCGAGTTGTATCAGTACTGGACATAAAAAAATATACAGTAGACACCCCCTAGGTGGGGGCGTTTCGGCCTCTAAGGCCTCATCAGTACTGTTTTATCAATGCTTGGATGTCTTCGAGGTTTTCGCTTTCATCAATAAACTTCATAATATCGTCGAAAGGGTAGTACCTCCAAAGGGAATACTTCAACCCCCCACACTCCCGCTTGAGGGTGTCTTCGTAGTCGAAAAATACCTTGAGGTGTTTATGCGGGTTGTAAAAGCTTGGGCATACATCATTGCGCCAAGAATCATCTACAAACCCCTCCAGTAGGGGGATTTCGTAATCAAAGTTTGGGAAATCTTTTTTATACTTCATTCCGACACCTCCATAATCTTATAGTCTTCGGGGTTGTAGTCTTCAAGGTTTCCTAGGTCGCACTCTATACCTAGTTCGATCAAGTAAAGCTCTAAGGCTTTTTGTGCATCCTCGAGGGTATCAAAGACTAGCGGGTATCCTTCATTGTCTACCCAAGTATTTGCCCATCCAGTAATAAAAGTATCGGTGAAAATAGCGTATTTCATAATTGCCCCTCTTGTAGATCGTTAAGTTTTGCTGACATTTCATCAAGGGTAAAAGTGGAAAATTCCGCTTGGCCTTGTTTCATGTTGGCATGGTAGAGACCGCTTTGGGTTTTCTTTTTTGTGATGTAGTAGGTTTTGCCGTTTGCATAACCCTTGAAGTCGCATATATAGAGGTAATCTTTCGCTCTCTCGAGGTTTGTATATTCTTTCATGATGCACCCTTAGGCCGCTAGTTGGATTGGAATAATCTTTCGATCAACAACAAACCCGCTTGCATCGCTTTTGGCCTTCCCCTTAGCGTAGAGCGCAACAACAACCCCCTTGGGATCAAGATGCCGGATATCGGAATCGTCTCCATCCACGCATTGCATACCCATAAATTCGGAAGGGATCTCTTCCTTTTTACGAAATACTGTGGCAATACGCATTCCCGCCCTTTTGGCCTTTTCTACATGAGGTAAAAATTCACGAAGGCCGGAATAGGAAAAGGTCAAATCGTAGTTGGAAGGGATCTCTTTTCTATTGGATATCTTGGTGTAATCATAGAATTGGATCTCAGGGAAAACCTCGAAGATGTTAACCCGTCTCACCTTCCCGAATGCAAAGGTATAGTCGAAAAACACCGATTCCCATCGAATGTCTGATGTCCCATTGAGACGCACCAAAGGAATCATCTTTTGTTTTTCCGCTTTTCGGATCAATGCATCGATAGATTTGACTAGATCAAGCATGAAATTTTGACGATCAAAAAAGAAACGATGAGTTTTAGCGATGCGAGCATTTTGGACATTAGCAAAAGCACCCCGTCCGGCACTATAGAGACAAGCTGATTCACAACCCGCTAATTTTGCCATTGGGCAAACTTGTTCCCCCGAAATATTGGAAGGTGCAAGGTAAAGCACTCCAGTAAGAAACCCGTACTTATCACCCTTGGATGTCTTCGCATTAGTGCCGATAGATAGTAGCTGTTTCATAATTTCCCCTCGGAAGTTAGTTTTTAACGCTGTGGATAGTACTGTGTAGCTGTAATGCATTCACCCATCAAGTTAGAGATCTCGCATCTATTAAACTCGTGCGTCTCCCCAATATCCCAATGGCTACCAATGAATTCGTTTTCCTCGAGCCATGCGTCAAGGTCTCGAGCCTCGTTATCATCAAGGCCGCTGTAGTCTGCATTGACTAGTGCGCTCGCAAAGTGAGACCCGATTGTGTATTCCATATTGTCAAATTTCATGCTAATACCTCCAGTAGTGCGGCCTGAGTTGGCACAATGTCCCCAATATTTAGGTCTGCTAGCTGTGTGTTTTTCAGTACCTCTAAGGCCTCGCTTTCACTTGTTGCGATAACCTCGAGGGAAACACGCACAAGGCCGTAAACTTGGTAAGTTTGTTTCATGATTACACCCTCTCAATGTTAAAAGTTTTACCGATCAATTCCTTCAAAAGCTTGGCATAAGATTCCGCTTCTCTTATGTCCCAAAAGATTTGCTCTGCTACTTTGTACATAGTGATTCCCCCTCGGAAAGTTAACTATTGATACAACACACGAATAAAAGAATACGCACCTATTGTATTCGGTTTTATTGATTGTGCAACTTTTTTTTGCGCTCGTTTTTTGTGGGGTGTAGTATTCCTACAATATACCCATGCGAGAGGTGGTGTCGGAAAGGTAAAAGGCCGCCTATAAGATGTTCGGGTGGGATGTCCAGTAAGGGAAGGAAAGAGATGCAGAAACTAAATAGAAAACAGATAAGGGAAACATTGTCTAGTGTGCCAATGGATACGATCATCCTAGGTACTCAAGCCAAAGAGAGAACCCTCACGCATAAACAAAGAGAGTTTGCCCGTAATGTTGCTATGGGTGAAACCAAAGTACAAGCTTACCGAAATGTATATAACACCAAAGGAAGTAAGAAAGTGCAGGGGAACAATGCAAGCAAGCTTTCCCTTCAGGATGGAGTAGCGAGGGAGATAGAAGCCTATCAAGCGGCTATAGAGGCATCGAAATATCGTACCCCTGCACAATTGAGAGAATTCGTAATCCATCAGCTAACTTTGCACGCTATGGATGATTCAATCAATCCCGCACAAAGGATTAAATCGTTAGAGCTATTGGGGAAGGTTAGCGAGGTCGCAGCATTCACCGAGCGGAAAGAAACTACTGTTATCAATCAATCATCCGACATCAAGCAAAGACTATTGTCTATGCTATCCAATACAATCGACATTACACCCAATAGCAAAGAGCCAATTAAGGATTCCTTAGACCAGGCTGCCGACGATTTACTTTTAGAAATCAAGGGGTTAGCCCCTTTTGATGGGGGAGATGGGACACCCACCACCACCCCACCCCCCGATATAGCCCCTATGGCGCAGGACCTAACTACACATACTATTCCACACACACAATCCACACTAGAATCCGTGCCATGCTCTACTTCGACTATGCAAGTCGTTGATAACATTGAAGATTCTGATCCAACTATAACAAGTTATAGTTTAGAAAGTAATATAGAAGAGGGTGTTATAGATGAAAAAGTTATAAAGGAGGGGGTAGGGGTTGTTGAAAATGTGGAGATTGGAGTAGATGTGGAGTTAGAGAAGGTACCCCCTTCGGGTTTTAGAATGAAATAGGGTGGGGGGTATATATTTTGATAAAGACATTTGAGTCGGCATTAGAGGTTAGGATGACTCCTAAACAGAAACAGATATTCTTGGTGATAGATGAGTGGTGGAAGAGGTTCGGGTTTGGTCCGACGGTCGATGATGTGATGTCATTGACTGGTGATAAGGGTAGGGGGAACGTGAGCCGCACGATGCATCGCTTATGCGAGCTGGGTATTTGTCGTCGCACACCACGACGGGCGAGGAGTATTCGTCCTGTGTACATAAAGATTCGGAATATAGAATGAATTTAGATGAGATCTCTAAGGCGATAAGTGCTTTGCCTGAGTATGAGCAAGAGGGATTCTTTAAGATGCTCGCGGATTATGAGGCGAGTGTTCGAAGAGAGAAAGCTCAGAAGGATTTTAGTGCGTTTGTAAAAGAGATGTGGCCTAACTTTATTGACGGGCGGCATCATAAAGTGATGGCAAAGAAGTTCCAAGAGATAGCGGATGGGACTTTAAAGAGACTGATTATCAATATGCCACCACGGCATACGAAGTCAGAGTTCGCTTCTTACTTATTACCGGCTTGGTTTTTGGGGAAGTTTCCGGATAAGAAGATTATTCAGTGTTCGAATACTGCGGAATTGGCGGTTGGGTTTGGCCGAAAGGTTAGGAACTTAGTGGATTCGGAGAGATACGCAAAGATCTTCCCCGGAGTTCACTTGCGGACGGACTCTAAAGCTGCGGGTAGGTGGGCGACATCACACAATGGCGACTATTTTGCTATCGGGGTCGGGGGTACGGTGACTGGTAAGGGTGCTGACTTGTTAGTAATTGACGATCCGCACTCCGAACAAGAGGCAAAACTCGCGCAAAGCAACCCAGAAGTGTTCGATCAGGTGTATGAGTGGTACACATCGGGTCCACGCCAGCGTCTTCAGCCGGGTGGAGCGATTGTTATTGTGATGACACGGTGGGCAAAACGCGATTTGACGGGTCGGGTTGTCCAATCCATGCTAGATCGGGACGGGGAGAAGTGGGAGATTATAGATTTCCCTGCGATTTTGCCCTCTGGTAACCCATTATGGCCAGAATTCTGGAGTTTGGCAGAACTTTCTGCGCTAAAAGACGAACTTCCGTCAGCAAAATGGAACGCGCAGTACCAACAACAGCCAACTTCTGAGGAAGGCGCAATTGTTAAGCGCGAATGGTGGAAAATTTGGGAGCCAGAGAGACCGCCCCCATGCGAATACATCATCCAATCATGGGATACTGCATTTAGTAAGGGCGAACGGGCTGACTATTCGGCTTGTACGACATGGGGTGTGTTCTATTTGAACGAAGACCAGAACGATGCGAACGTTATATTGTTAGATGCGGTGAAAAAACGCATGGAGTTTCCGGAATTGAAGGAGACGGCGCATAGGTTTTACAAAGAATGGGAGCCTGATGCGTTTATTGTAGAAGCGAAAGCTGCGGGTGCGCCATTGATATATGAATTGCGGGCGATGGGAATTCCTGTGTCGGAGTTTACGCCAAGCAGGGGTAATGATAAGATTGTCCGCATTAACGCAGTGGCGGATTTATTTGCTTCCGGAAAGGTTTGGGCGCCAGCGACACGATGGGCAGATGAGGTGATCGAAGAGATGGCGGCATTTCCAAATTCTGACCACGATGACTTAGTGGACTCAAGCACTCAGGCGTTAATTAGGTTTAGAAAGGGTGGGTTTATTAGGTTGGCTACAGACGAGCCTGATGATCCAATAGAATTTAGACGCAAAAGAGCCTACTACTAGGGATCACTATGTCGATTGAAAAAAGTTTATACGCAGCCCCAGAAGGCTTGGACTCTTTAGTTGAAGAAGAGCAGCCGATTGAAATTGAGATCGAGGATCCCGAGTCAGTCACCATCTCTATGGACGGGTTGGAGATTGAGATTGAGCCAGGCGAAGAAACGGGCGATGACTTTGACGCCAACCTTGCTGAATACCTAGACGAAAAAGTATTAGTTGAAATCGTTGGTGATTTAATCAGCGGTTATGACGAGGACGTATCTAGCCGCAAAGACTGGATGCAAACATACGTCGATGGCCTTGAGTTACTAGGTCTGAAGATTGAAGAAAGAACTGAGCCTTGGCCGGGTGCGTGTGGTGTCTACCACCCACTACTGTCAGAAGCGCTAGTTAAGTTCCAAGCTGAGACGATGATGTCCACCTTTCCCGCTGCGGGACCGGTGAAAGTTCAGATCATTGGAAAAGAAACGCCCGAAAAGAAAGAAGCTGCGGATCGTGTCAAGGAAGACATGAACTACCAGATCACGGACGTGATGGTTGAGTACCGCCCAGAGCATGAGCGCATGGTTTGGGGTCTGGGTCTTTCGGGTAACGCATTTAAGAAAGTCTACTTTGACCCAAGCTTAAATCGCCAAGTATCTATATTCGTGCCTGCCGAAGACTTAGTTGTTCCATACGGAGCTTCTAATATAGAGACGTCAGATCGTGTCACGCATGTGATGCGCAAGACAGAAAACGAACTGCGTAAACTCCAAGTAGCTGGCTTCTACTTAGATATTGATCTAGGTGAGCCAAACAATACGCTTGATGAAGTAGAGAAGAAGATTGCAGAGAAGATGGGGTTCCGTGCCACATCGGATGACCGCTACAAACTTCTCGAGATGAACGTCAACCTCGACTTGCCGGGCTATGAGCATACCGACAAGAACGGTAACCCAACAGGGATTGCACTTCCTTATGTGGTGACGCTAGAGTACGGCAGCCAGAGAGTATTGGCAATCCGCCGAAACTGGAGACCAGAAGATGACACGCATCAGAAACGACAGCATTTCGTTCACTACGGCTATGTTCCTGGTTTCGGCTTCTACTGTTTCGGGCTTATTCATCTTGTTGGCGCTTTTGCTAAGTCTGGCACTTCTCTTATCCGCCAGCTTGTTGATGCTGGTACCTTATCTAATTTACCTGGCGGTTTTAAGACTCGCGGCCTGCGGATTAAGGGCGATGACACCCCGATAGCTCCGGGTGAGTTTAGAGATGTAGACGTTCCAAGTGGAACAATGAAAGATAACGTGATGACGCTTCCATACAAGGAGCCAAGTCAAGTTCTCTATACGCTACTCAATAACATCGTAGAAGAAGGCCGCAGGTTTGCATCCGCTGCAGATATGAAAGTATCTGACATGTCGGCAAACTCTCCTGTTGGAACGACGCTAGCAATTCTCGAGCGCACTCTAAAAGTAATGAGCGCAGTCCAAGCGCGCATTCATTACTCGATGAAACAAGAGTTGCGTTTATTGCGAGACATTATTCGTGACTACACTCCCGAAGAGTATAGCTACGAGCCAGAAGAAGGTAGCCGCAGAGCGAAGAAGTCGGACTATGACATGGTTACTGTCATTCCGGTTTCAGATCCAAACGCTGCAACGATGTCGCAAAAGGTTGTGCAGTATCAGGCTGTTCTTCAGCTCGCACAACAAGCGCCCCAACTCTATGATTTAGCTTACCTGCACCGTCAAATGCTAGAAGTGCTTGGCATCCAGAACGCGCAGAAGCTTGTTCCAATGGAAGACGACGAAACGCCAAAAGATCCTATCAGCGAGAACATCGCAGCGGTGAAAGGAAAGCCCATGAAAGCTTTCATTTTCCAAGATCACGATGCACACATTGCCGCACACCAAGCATTCATGATGGATCCTATGGTCATGAAGACGATTGGCCAGAACCCACAAGCCAATATGATTATGGCGGCATTGCAAGCTCACATCGCAGAACACTTGGGCTACCAGTATCGCGCCCAGGTCGAAGCACAAATGGGTGTGCCAATCCCCGCACCAGACCAGAAACTTCCGGACGATGTGGAAGTACAACTCTCGCGTCTCATCGCACAAGCAAGCCAGCAGTTGTTGCAGAAGCATCAGGGTGAGGCAGCGCAGCAGCAAGCACAACAGCAAGCAATGGATCCGTTGGTTCAGATCCAGCAAGCACAACTCAAGATTGAGCAAGACGATGCTAAGCGCAAGGCTATGAAAGACAGCGCTGATATTGCATTGAAGCAGGAGCAGATCAAGGTTGAGAAGGCTCGCATTCTTGCACAACAAGAAACAGAAAAACTGCGAATCAAAGCAGACCTAATCAAGAGCCAGAATTCCGAGAAGAATAAGGAATCTCTTGAGAAGAAAAAGATGATGGTCGATGCCGTCCTCACACAAGCCAAACTCAATAAAGGATCTAAATGATCGACAAAGCTCTTCAACATCTAAGAAACCAAATAGATGACAAAGTTTTGCAACTCCAAGAAGCCTTGGGCGTAGGTTCAGCCCCTGACTATGCGGAGTACAAAAAGATGGTCGGTGAAATTCAAGGTCTACTAACCGCCCGTCTCTACACTATAGACCTACAAGAACGTCTAAAGGAATCAGATGACGACTGAAATCTTACTGGCTACAAACCCAGACAATCCGGTAATTATCGGAAGCACTACAAAGACAGCAGAAGAGAAGGCCAGCCAACTACCGCGCATGAGTGGATACCATATCCTTTGTGCAATTCCAGAAATGGAAAGCGAGTACGAGAGTGGTTTACTTAAAGCTGATGAAACTCTCCGTATCGAAGAAGTGTTGACCACTGTTTTGTTTGTGGTTGATCTTGGGCCTGATTGCTACAAGGATGAGAAGCGATTCCCGTCTGGACCGTGGTGCAAGAAGGGTGACTTTGTTCTAGTAAGACCTAATGCCGGTACACGACTTGTCATTCATGGCAAAGAGTTCCGCATTATTAACGATGATACTGTCGAGGGTACGGTAGACGACCCACGCGGCATCCGACGCAAATAAGGAAATATCATGGCTGATAACAAAATGCAGAAAGAAGAATTCAAATTTCCCGATGAGGTCGAGGAAAAAGTTGATGAGCGCGATGACCAAATAGATCTGGAAATTGAGATCGAAGACGACACCCCAGAGCAGGATCGGAATAAAGACCCCCTTCCTGAAGAAGTTAAGCAAGAGCTTTACAACGATGAGCTTGAGGACTACTCAACCAAAGTTAAAAAGAAACTTTTGCAACTAAAGAAGTTAGCCCATGATGAGCGTCGCGAGAAAGAAGCGATTGCACGACGTGAGGCAGAGGCAGTTAACTTGGCTCAAAAGATTGTCGAAGAGAACAAGAAGCTTAAGGCTTCGCTCCAAGACAGCGAGAAGAACGTTATCACTTCCATTCAGAAAGCGGTTGAGCTTGAGATGGAATCTGCTAAGCGGGCGTATCGTGAAGCTTATGAGTCTGGTGATTCCGAGAAGGTGTTGGAAGCTCAAGAGCGACTGACAGAAGCATCAATGCGGGCTGATAAAGTAAAGAATTATCGACCTGCTCCTTTACAAACTTCAGAAGATGAAGTACAAATCACACAACAGGCGACACAACCAGCAGTTCGTGTGGACCCAACCGCAGTTGCATGGCAGGAACGCAACAAGTGGTTTGGTGCAAACAAGCTGATGACAAGCCTAGCTCTTGGGTTGCACGAGCAGCTTAAGGACGAAGGTGTTGTAATTTCGTCACAAGAATATTATCGGCGTATTGATGACACAATGCGCAAACGCTTCCCAGAGGAATTTGGGGGTGACACAGAGTCTCAGCAGGAAGAAGAGCGTCCAGTACGTTCTACCAAACCAAGCACGGTCGTTGCACCGGCTACACGTTCAACATCGCCCAAGAAGATTCGGCTGACCCAGTCACAACTGGCAATCGCTAAAAAACTTGGCCTGACACCAGAGCAATACGCTCAAGCTACTTTAAAAATGGAGGCCTAACATGGCTGAAAACCGTACACCACGCACTATCGAAACTCGCGAGTTAGCTTCACGACCAACATCGTGGAAGATGCCTGAACTCCTACCGGAGCCAGACAAACAACCGGGGTTCGCATATCGCTGGATTCGTGTCTCCAACTTGAACGTGGCGGATCCTCGCAACCTTTCAGCAAAACTGAGAGAGGGTTGGGAGCCAGTTAAGTCTGAAGAACAGCCACAAATGGCTATGCTTGCAGATCCTAACAGCCGCTTTAAGGACAATATTGAAGTTGGCGGGTTGCTACTTTGTAAGACACCTATTGAGTTTGTAGATCAGCGCAATGACTATTACGCTAAACAGACACAGGCTCAAACGCTGGCAGTAGATAATAACTTGATGCGCCAGAGCGATGCGCGGATGCCACTCTTTAAAGAGAGCAAGTCTGCGACAAGTTTTGGAAAAGGTTCTTAAATTTAATCTTTGGAGTTAATGATGGCTTATCCTACCATTTCGGCCCCTTACGGGCTAAAGCCGATCAATCTGATCGGTGGGCAGGTGTTTGCTGGTGCAACGCGTCAGTTGCCAATCACAACTTCTGGTGTTAACTACGCAACCGCCATTTTTTATGGTGATGTTGTTCAGTTGGCTTCCAGCGGCACTGTGATTATCTCGACGCTTGATACCGACACATCCCCTGTCGCTGGTGTTGTTGGTGTTTTCTTAGGTTGTTCCTATACCAACCCAACCACAAAGCAGAAACAATACAGCCAATACTGGCCCGGCGCTGCTTCTGGCATCACCGACGCTATGGCATACATCGCTGACGATCCTGACCAACTGTACAAAGTTGCCAGCGTTGGTGACACTGCTGATGGCACAGGCTTGGTTATTGCTCCTGTGCAGCAAACCGCAGTTGGTACGAACGCTGTTCTGGTTCTGAACTCTGGCTCGACCACCACTGGTGACTCGAAGATCGGTGTTTACAGTGCCGGTACAACGACCTCGCTCCCAATGCGAATCGTTGATGTTGTGCCTGATACAGCATATGTGTCGAGCGGCAACATCGTCTTCCCCGAACTGATCGTCAAACTCAACTTTGGCTATCATTCGTACTACAACGCCGTTGGCGTCTAAGGAGCATATAAATGGCTATTTCACGCGCACAACTACTGAAAGAGCTGCTCCCCGGCCTGAACGCATTGTTCGGTTTGGAGTACGCCCGTTATGGTGAAGAACACAAAGAGATCTACGAAACAGAGACCTCTGAGCGTTCGTTCGAAGAAGAAACCAAACTCTCCGGCTTCTCGGCTGCACCTGTTAAGAACGAAGGTTCTGCAATTGCATACGACAATGCTCAGGAAGCTTGGACTGCTCGATACAACCATGAAACCATCGCACTAGGGTTTTCCCTTACGGAAGAAGCAATTGAAGATAACCTGTACGACAGCTTGTCGGCTCGTTACACAAAGGCTCTCGCCCGCGCTATGGCTTACACCAAGCAAGTCAAGGCTGCTGCTGTTCTGAACAACGGCTTCTCAGCGTCCTACACGGGCGGTGACGGAGTTGCACTGTTTAGCAACGCACACCCCTTGGTTGGCGGTGGCACCAACAGCAACATTCCTTCGACTGCTGCAGACTTGAACGAAACTTCGTTGGAAAACGCAGTTATTCAAATCGCTGCTTGGACGGATGAACGTGGTCTGTTGATCGCTGCTAAGCCAAAGAAGTTGGTCATTCCTCCAGCACTCCAGTTCGTTGCAACTCGTTTGCTCGAAACGGAACTCCGTGTTGGTACGGCTGATAACGACATCAACGCAATCAAGAACAACGGTTCGA
>JACCEA010898827.1_pt1 | contig 30693 bp, 23 predicted proteins | sample 7449851 | NCBI WGS metagenome assembly JACCEA01 (sample SAMN15323453, study PRJNA562643) | freshwater metagenome | isolation source: river surface water | place: USA:Blue River Watershed | collected 2017-08-18
CCATCGCGGCAACCGACAACTTTAATTTCCTTGTATTCTCAGGATCAACAGCATCACAAACCATTACATTACCAAGTGCAGTAACCGTTGGCGCTGGTCGGGAAATCACGGTTAAGAATATCGCCAGTGTTTCCGTAGCTGTTGCAGCCACTGCAGGCTACTTAATTTCGGATAGTACGACAACGACTGCGACAGGTTTAAACATCGGTATTGAACCATCTAATAATTGGATTAAGGCCGTTTCGAATGGTACCAACTGGATTATCTTACGTGCATTGTTCTAAATATTTCGAATTGGGATGTTCTTCTTCCCAATTCGAAACTTAATTAAACTTGTCAGCCTACGACAAACGATGAAAATATCGATTAACATAAAGCATATACTATTCTTCATTTTTCTTTCTGGAAAAATGTTTGGACAAACGGGTATAGGTACATCTGCTCCCGTGAATAAGTTTGAAGTAGTCACCACATCGGCAGACCCAGCTAGTTCGGGTGCGACGGCCAATGGCAATTTGCGCCTCGGTCCTTCTTCGGGGTCACATGTTATGGATTTTGGTTTAAGTAGTAGTTCGACCTACGGTTGGTTACAAATGCGATCGAAGTTGGCCTACGGAACCTTCTATAATTTAGCCATCAATCCTTTAGGTGGGTTTGTTGGCATAGGTACCTCCACTCCTACTGCACGCCTACAAGTAGCTGGTGATATCATCGCAAACTCCATCGCAGGTTCATCCGATGCGCGTTTTAAAACCAACATCACGCCTATTCTACATCCATTGGCCAAGGTATTGCAATTGCGAGGGGTCAACTTTGATTGGGACCAAAAACAATTCCCACAAAGATCCTTCTCCAGCCAACGTGCCCTTGGATTCATCGCACAGGAAGTAGAGAAAGTCGTACCCGAAGTCGTACAAACCGAGCAAACAGCCGAAGGATATAAATCCGTGCAATACGATAAGGTCGTAGCATTGTTAGTTGAGGCCATTAAGGAACAACAGAGGCAGATTGACCAACTGAAGAAGGAAATCAAAAAAATCCGTCGGAAGCATTAAGATGAAACGATATCTATTCCTTTGCTGCCTGATTTGGTCCTTTTCATCCTTGGGTCAAATGATTACAAGCCCGGCTCCCCTGACAATCGAAGCGAATGCAACGAATGTAGATGCCGGAGACTTTGTAGTCAACTGGCCAAATAATACCGATCAAATATTAATCAGTTTAAATTTGGAATACCAGAGTGGCGCAACACTCAGTTTTCCTACAACAACAGGTATTACCCGAAATTATGGCTATAATTCCTGGTTAAATGTCTCGAGCATCGTATTCTATGGAACTAGGGATTACGTCAACGCTGCACTGGCTGCCATGACTATTTCGATGGGTACTGTCAAAACCGCGGTAAAAATCAATATCCAAGCGGCTACAAATGATGCGACACTTTATTACAATCCTACCAATAATCATTATTACAAATTCGTGAGTGGTGCTGTGAACTATACCACTGCGAAATCGGGTGCCAGTGCTCAAGCCACTTTTCGAGGAAAAACGCCCTATTTAGCGACAATTACTTCACAGTCTGAGAATGATTTTATCAACAGTAAAGTATCCCAAACCAATGTTTGGATTGCTCTATCAGATGTCGTAACGGAAGGATATTGGACACTGGATGCAGGGCCAGAATCAGGAACAATAATAAAAACACTAAATGGTCAAACTACAGGAAATATAGTTGGACAATATAACAATTGGTGCTCAGGAGAACCAAATAACTATAATGGAGTTGAAGACGCGGCGGTTGCTAAATCAAGTGGCGCAACTTGTTGGAATGATCTACCCGTAGATTATTACAGTAGCATTGGTGGTTATCTAGTAGAATACAGCGCCGACTTTCCCGCGGGCTCCGACTATACTGGCGTGTATAATAGTTATACAGTGCACAACAATGATTTGGCCTATTCGCTGAGCTCAACAACGAACCTTTCGAGTACGGCCATTTCCAACCTTCCGAATGCCTTTGGTGGATTGCAAATCAATGCAGGAAATATCTACACTCCAAGCAGTAATACCAATTACCAATCAAATAAGATTGTATTCAGCGGTACAGGGAAAATGGTATTAACGAATTCCACAACCAAATGGACAGCAGGGACATCTAGTACGGACGAAACCTTTATACATAGCCCTTCTACAAACTCAAATCCTACGTATTGGTCTGTTTCAAGTACATGGGTAAATGATACATTTTACGAGAATGCTCCATTTCCTAATACAATTAACCCCTATCACTTAACACCTTGGATAAACTCTCCTCAAGCTTGGTCGGCAGGTGCCAATGACGGAAATCAATACATTATTTTAAATTATGATGTTCCGACATATATCACGGGCATCGTCGTTCAAGGCAGACGCGATATGGTACAATATGTAACTACTGCCAACGTCGATGTCAGTCTAGATGGGATTACTTGGAGAAATGTGCTTACAAATGCAAGTATTAATTCGAATAATACGGAAGGCGTCACCGTCCTTTTTCCAACAGTTGAATATGCCAAATATGTCAAGCTGATGCCAACTACCATTTTTGGACATACATCCTTACGCTTTGGATTATTAATCAAAAGCAATGAACTAGTTAAGGAAGGCCAAGTATTGCGTTTAGATGCGACAAATCCTATTTCCTACAAAGGAACGGGGACTGCATGGAATGATCTTTCTGGGAATGGAAATCATGGAACGCTTTTGAATTCACCCACTTATTATCCCAATGATCGAGGGTATTTTGCATTCAATGGTTCGACACAAAGTGTGAGTGGGCCGGCCATTACCACAACCAGTGGAAATAATTCCCGGACGGTGATGGTTTGGTACAAATCAAGCGCCAATGCCAATACTCACTTACTTGACAAAGGAGCAGTTAATTCGGATGATGCTGGAGAACAATTGGTCGTTGTCTATACTGGTGGTGCTGGTAGTAGTGGGATGAGCTATCCTCCAACGAACAATGGAGGAATTGCTTTAGCCTTTTGGGGAAATGATGTATTTTGCCCAATTGCATCTGCTACCGTTTTCGATGGAAAATGGCATTTTATTGCCTATACCTATGACAATAGTAATCACTCGGTTCGAATCTGTTTTGATGGCAACTTTCCTTCAACCGGCTATTACTGGAATATAAATAGTTGGTCCACAAAAACTGCTCAACCTTTTGTATTAGCCCGTAATATCAATACAACAAACAATCCTTATTTAGTTGGACAAACCCGACAAGCCTTTTGGGGATTAGGCGGCACATACGCAAATGCAAGCATACCATTCGTCCAAATTTACAATCGTGCACTTTCTGAAGCTGAAATATTAGTCAATTACAATGCAACCAAAAGTACCTATGGCAAATAAAATCATTGGTCTTTTCATGTTAATGCTCTTTGGCTTTACGTTACAGGCCCAAACGGGAATAGGGACAAGCACGCCACATGCCTCAGCTAAATTGGACGTGAACGCAAGCAATAAGGGTTTCTTACCCCCTCGCATTGGATTGAGTAGTACAACCGATGTCACGACGATTCCTTCTCCCGCAACAGGTTTAGTAATATACAATATCGCAACCGCTGGTACTTCCCCCGACAATGTGTTGCCGGGCTATTATTACTGGAATGGAAGTAATTGGAATAACCTCGTTAAAAAAAGCAACTTGCCTACCATGAATGGATTTGTTCCTAATTGGGCACAAAGCAATGCAAGTTCTGTGACCAAGAGTGCAGTAGGTGATATTGTTGTGAGTCAGAGCATCACGACTTCGGGAAAACCCGTTCAAATTATTGCCACGGGAGACATAAACCCAATTAATGTATCCAGCTGGGTCATTTTACAATTATACCGAGATGGAACAGCCATCGGTAAGAGGATACAAGCGGAATCATCCGATATCAACGAGAACATACCCTATGCGATAAATTTTATCGATAGCCCCGCGTCCGGAACTTATACTTATTCAGTTAAAATTTACAATATCCCAGCTGGACATAGTTTTCAATTTGGAGAATCCGATGGAAATCACATTACCTTGTTGGAACTAGGCACTTGGAATGAAGGAAACATTTCGGTTAGCAAAGGAGGAACGGGCAGTACTGGATTTACGAATGGATCTGTTTTATATAGTAATGGATCTGTGCTGACTCAGAATAATGCCAATTTGTTTTGGGACAATACCAACCAACGGCTTGGCATAGGAACCTCCTCTCCAACACAAAAACTGGAGGTAAACGGTCCATTCAAGGTAAATGGAAAAATTACACTCTCAGATGCCAGCGGGAATGTAGCAGCAAAGTCATCAGGTTTTGCAGATGCAGGTGTTCCTGTTGTTCTGGATGATATTCAGGTTCAATTGGCAACATCTGGGAATAGGAGTTTGCTAATAAAAACTACCGGAACTAGTTTTACTTCTATAATTTCAGCCCACGGTACTCACAATGGCTATACGGGGACTCCACTTTACACGTATTTTTCCGACGTAACGCAAACAATCAATTCAACCTTTAATTACCTAGGATGGCAATGGAATTATACCGGAGGAGGTGATACGGCAATTTATTATATGAGTGATTTTACTAATTTGCGCTTCTATCGCATCACCCTAATGATCGGTATGAGTTATTTGGGAAATATGATTTCCATTGAAAAACTCGTCTAATGAAACACATTTTATCTTTTCTTGTTTTTCTTTTGGCTACTTGGAATACTTATGCCCAAACGGGAATCGGCACATCTACCCCAGATGCTTCCGCCAAATTAGAGGTAAGTGCGAGTAATAAGGGATTCTTACCCCCACGTGTAGCCTTAAGTAGCACAACAGATGTCGCAACCATTCCTTCACCCGCTTCGGGTTTGCTCATCTTCAATACTGCCACAGCAGGTACATCGCCTAATAATGTATTGCCTGGTTATTATTATTGGGATGGGAGCATTTGGAATAATTTAGTCAACCAAAGCGCCTTAAATGCCTTCAGTGGCTATAATCCCAATTGGGCACAAACAAGTGCGAGTGCTGTGACCAAAAATGCCGTGGGGGATATCATCATGAGTCAGTCCATTACGACCTCAGGAAGACCCATTCAAATAATTGCCACGGGGGATGCTAATCCACTTCAAGCTACCGGTTGGGTCATTTTACAAATCTATCGGGATGGAACAGCCATCGGTAAAAAAGTACAAGCTGAATCCTCAGCTGCCAACGAAAACGTACCCTATGCGATTAATTTCATAGATAGTCCTGCGGCAGGCACCTATACTTATTCGGTTAAAATTACCGCCATAAAGTCTGGTTATAGTTTTAATTTTGGAGAATCCGATGGAAATAATTTAACTCTGTTGGAGTTAGGCGCCTGGAGCGCCGGAACGATGCCTGTGAGCAAAGGAGGAACAGGAAGTGCTAGTTTTTCGAATGGATCCGTGGTGTTTAGCAATGGGACGGAACTGACACAGAATAATGCCAACTTATATTGGGACAATACGAATCAGCGACTGGGAGTTGGAACCTCCTCCCCGACTCAAAAACTCGAAGTAAATGGTCAAGTCAAAGTAAATGGAAAAATCACGCTTTCGGATGCATCTGGAAATGTGACCGTCAAATCCGCTGGCTTTGTCAATGCAGGGGTATCCGTTGTATTGGATGATATTGAAGTTCAGGTAACAACCAGTGGAAGTAGGAGTTTGCAAATCAAAACAACGGGAACAAGCTTTTCAGCCTTAATTTCGGGATATACAACCTACGATGGGGCTTTCGGAACTAATTTATATACCTATTTTTCAGATGTGTCTCAAACGATAACAACCTCTTTTTTTAGCCTTGGCGTTTCTTGGAACTTTAGAGCTGCTGGGGATACAGCTATTTATTATCTTCGTGATCAAACTAATGGACGATTCTATCGGATTACCTTAATGATCGGTTCGGCTTATACGAACAACATGATTTCCATTGAAAAACTAATTTAAATGAAATATATCATCATTTTATTATTTTTATTGTTTACTTCTTGGTCTTTGAATGCCCAAACGGGTATCGGTACCACCACACCAGATGCTTCCGCGAAATTTGAAGTTAATTCTACCAGCAAGGGTTTTTTAACTCCACGAATGACCGCTACTCAGCGTGCAGCCATCACATCCCCAGCCAATGGCTTATTGGTCTATCAAACGGATGGAACTGTCGGGTTTTATGTCAATACCGGAACTTCTGCCTCTCCTACCTGGATACGCTTGATCAATGATTGGACGAAAACAGGGAATGACATTGCCTATACGAGCGGTAATATCAGTACGACGGGAAACATGACAGGGGGATCTTCTTCCACATCAAAATTAGCTGGATTTGGTGCTACCATTTCGTCTAAATCTGCTGGTTATACTTTAGTTGCTACTGACAATGGGACAATTATCAATTTCACGAGTGCTTCCGCAGTCACATTAACCATTCCAACAGGTCTTCCGGATGGATTCAATTGCATGGTGGTCCAACAAGGAACGGGGCAGGTCACTTTGGCAGGATCCGGATTAACGCCAATTAGTCGGAACTCCTATACCAAAATGATTGGCCAATACGCCTTAGCAACCGTTTTACACTTGGGAAGTAATGTTGTCATTATTTCGGGGGAATTAAGTAATTAAGTATGCGGATTGGAATCATTTTATTGTTCTTGCTAAGTTTTTATTGTGCAAAGGCTCAATTCTTTGCACCCGCCTATCCGAATTCCATCAACAAAAACAACCTGATTGTCGATTACGATTTTAGCCAAGCCGTTACGTATCCGGGGACAGGAACAGCGGTCACGGCTACAAATGGCTCTCCACTCTCGGCGACGATGGTCAATTCCCCGACCTATTTTGCTGATCCGGGTTACCTCAAATTCGTCGCGGCAAGTAGTCAACACCTGTTGATGGGGGACTTTAAAAATTATTACCCCCCTACTTCCGGTTCAACTCGTTCGGGGGTATTTACCGTCAGTCTTTGGTTTAATCCAACTGCCACAAATGGTGTGGTATTAGCGGATATAGGACAAACAGCAATCGCACAAGATTACCACACATCTGATATTGAAATGGTGAATGGTTATTTAAAGTTTTCCGTTTGGCCAAAATCTACCATCATAACAACAGCATCAACAGTTTCACTCAATGTTTGGCATCACGTCGTATTGACTTATACAGGAACTCAGGTCATCGCCTATTTGGATGGTGGTTTAGTTGGCACAGCAACCTATACTCGTTCTGGCCCCGCAATGTATTCATTAACATCCTCACAATATTTTGCAGTCGCTGCCCGTGATGGGACCCATATGGGTTCAGGCGCCTATGGTAGTTTTTTGCTCGGGGATTTGAAATACTTCGCCGCAGCTCTTTCTGCTTCTGAAGTTAGTCGCTTATATGCAGACGAAGAGCCCAATTATGACTTGGTTTTGATGTTTGACGCAGGCAATACGGCCTCCTATCCCGGGACAGGGACAACCTGGTATGATATATCCGGTGCTGCCAAAACTGCAACCAATACGGCAGGAGTCACGACTTCCACATCAGGGGGAGGAAGTTTATATTACAATGGATCTACGAGTACATATACTGATTTCTCCTTTGATTTAAATGGAGCCAGTGTATTAACAATCGAAATGTGGGTTTATTGGAATGCTTCTGTCAATGGTATGTTCTTTGGCTTTAATCTGTATGACGTTTGGACAAATGGAGGAGCCTTAGGCTTTAACACAGCAAATGCTGACCTTTATGGAATTTCAGCTGCCCAAGTAAGCTCACTTGGGTTGATTTCGAGTTGGAAACACTATGTGTTTGTCATGAGTAGTACGTCCATGACAGCCAATAAAATCTACATCAATGGCGTAAGCCAATCCCTCTCACAAATATATGCTAGTACTTACCCGGCTAATTTGGGATTCAATGCCGGTGCAGGTCGTATAGGACTGTGGCGAGCAAATACCACTTTTCCAAATCAAATGCATGTTGGGAGTTTTAAAATATATGACCGCGAGATTACGCAAACGGAAATAACAAATAAATTCGATAGAACGAAGGCTAGATATGGATATTAAGAGGTAAGAGGTAAGAGGTAAGCGTTAGGAATCGAATTGTAGAGACGCGACAATCGCGTCTAATTCTGTGGCAAACCTTAAGAATACCAAAATTTGAGGCAATCAGGCGCCGAGTTCCCCAGGTTAAAACCTGTTTTATAACCCTAGCATAGGAAAAATACGCCAGGTATGGTGTCTCTACATTTTCCATCACACGAAAGCTTGTGTCAGAAATTCCATAAAATGACAACCCAAATTTCACAAATCAGGCTTAAAAGATTTCATTAATTCGACTAAATAGGCAACACTATCGATGGACATACCGTTGTACATGGAAGCACGAAATCCGCCAACTACATGATATCCTTTGATTCCTACTACATTATTATTTGTCAAATAGGCTAAAAATTGCGCATCCATCTCGGTTGAAAGCGTCCTAAAACAAGCATTTAACAAGGAACGATCCTCTTTTTGAGCGAAACCTACAAACAAGGGATTTCGGTCGATTTCGGCATATAACAAGGCCGACTTTTCTCGGCTACGTCTTTGCATTTCTACTAATCCTCCCTGTTTTTTGATCCAACGGAGCATGAGTAAAGCTACATAAACGGGAAAAGATGGAATTGTATGATAGAGCGAGTGGTTTTCAATATGTGTTCGATAATTGAAAATCGTTGGAATTTTGCGATCCAATTGGCCCGGCAAATGTTTCGTATTGACCAAAACACATGTGATCCCCGCAATCCCAAAATTCTTTTGAGCAGAGGCAAAAATGACTCCAAATGAGTCCACATCCAAGGGTTTACTTAAGAAGTCCGAAGTCATGTCGGCGACCAAAGGAATATTTACTTCCGGATAGGTATGGTATTGAATTCCTTCGATGGTTTCATTGGATACCACGTGTAGGTATTTGGCCTCTTTCGGAATTTGCCAATACTTTGGAATCCGATCATATTTAGTATCTGCTGATGAGGCCAATACATGTACCCCAGCTAATTCACGGGCGGCGTCAATGGATCGTTGGGCCCAAAAACCCGTATCGACAATGGCCATGGAATCCTGTAGGCCTAAGAGATTCAAGGGTGCAACGGCCAACTGACTACTTGCTCCACCCGGCAACCAAAGCACTTCGAAATAATCAGGTAATTGATATAATTCTTTAACGAGGGCTGTCGCTTCTTCAATGATTGAGACAAATTCGGGAGCCCGGTGACTCAATTCGGCGACACTTATTCCTGAATGTTCAAAATCAAGCATCGCTTCGGAGGCTTGTATAATTACTTCTTCGGGTAAAGTAGCGGGACCGGGACTAAAATTATGTTTACGCATACTACGAAAATAGCAAAATATCGCTAAACTGCGTAAGAATTGCATAAAATCAACTAAAACCATGAATCTCGTTTCAAAAATTCAACGATTTTGGAAATCCGTAGGACCCGGATTAGTCACGGGGGCGAGCGATGACGATCCATCAGGTATAGCAACCTATTCACAGGCAGGAGCGCAATTTGGATTAATGACCCTTTGGACTACCATCATAACCATACCATTGATGGCAGCGATCCAACAAATGTGTGCACGCATCGGATTGGTCACTTCGCATGGCTTAACGGGAACTTTGAAAAATCACTATTCAAAACCCCTACTTTACATTATGTTATTGTTTAGTACACCTGCGATTATCATGAATATTGGTGCGGATATTGCAGGCATGGGAGCTGTCGGAAACTTATTGTTTCCCAAAATTGATGCGACTTATTTTAGTGTGCTATTTACCATGCTATTACTTGGTTTAATCATATACCTCCCCTATCAAAAGATTGCCAAAACGCTCAAATACCTCTGCGTAGTCATGTTGGTCTATTTTGTTGTACCATTTTTATATAAACAAGACTTGAGTCAAATACTTCGATCGACCTTCATTCCAAACATCGAATTCACCAAAGAATATTTGGCTATTTTGGTCGGTATCTTAGGCACGACCATTTCACCCTATTTATTTTTCTGGCAAGCATCTGTGGAGGTGGAAGAAATGCAGCACAAGAAAAAGCATTTGATCGTTAATAAGCGGATTATTCATGCGATGGAGCAAGATGTAGACTTTGGAATGGGCTTTTCGGGTATCGTGATGTATTTCATCATATTAACGACAGGAACCGTATTGTATGGAGCGGGCATTCACCAAATCGATACAGTAGAACAAGCTGCGTTGGCATTAAAACCCTTGGCTGGCGATTTGGCCTACGTCTTATTTGCTGTGGGCGTTATCGGAACTGGCCTAATCGCTATCCCCGTTTTAAGTGGGTCTTTGTCTTATATATATTCCGAAACCTTCGGTTGGGAACAAGGATTGGACAAAAAATTCCATGAGGCCAAAGGCTTTTATGTCATCATCATGATTTCTTTATTATTGGGATTATCCATGAATTACATTGGCATCTCCCCCATTAAAGCCTTGATTTACACGGCCATTCTGTATGGAGTAACAGCACCGGTTCTCATCGGAATTATTCTACACATTTCGAATAATAAGTCCATCATGGGCGAATACACAAACACACGTTATTTAAATGTGATGGGAATAATTGCCCTCGTGTTGATGGCGGTAGCTGCGATAGCTTTGGGAGTGTTATATCTATAGATAATTTACAGTAGAGACGCGATGGATTTATAACCCCAGGTTTTAACCTGGGGCTCATATGCGAAATACCAAGCATCCATATCCCTCCCCAGACTGAAGTCTGGGGCTATAAATTAAATAACCCCAGGTTTTAACCTGGGGCCCAGACGCGAGTTCGTGTATCTACAGACCAATGTCTAAAGACCAAGGTCTAAAGTCTAAAGTCCAATAGACCATAAAAAAACACCCACCTTTTCAGATGAGTGTCTTTGTGGACCAGCATGGGCTCGAACCATGGACCCCCTGATTATGAGTCAGATGCTCTAACCAACTGAGCTACAAGTCCACATTAGATTTCGCTAATGTGATGCAAAGTTAATTAATTATTGCTTTCGAACTAATTTGGAGTGAATATTTTCTAAATTTAAGACTTGAAAAAACGCTAGCACGTTAAACATGTTTCCTACTAAAATTATCAATGATCCGATTTACGGATTCATTAAGATTAATAACCCTTTCATACTCAAACTGATCGACCATCCGTTCGTCCAGCGATTGAAGCGTATCAAACAATTGGGTTTAGCTGAATTTGTTTATCCAGGCGCGCATCATACGCGCTTTCATCATGCCCTCGGCGCCATGCACCTCATGGACGAGGCATTGAACAACCTCAAAGCAAAGGGATACAAAATTTCGGAGGATGAAATGGAAGCAGCCGAAATTGCCATTCTCCTTCATGACATCGGCCATGGGCCTTTTTCACATGTATTAGAATATACCTTATTGAATCATGTGCACCATGAAGAAATTTCCAACCTCATCATGGAGAAATTGAACCTTCATTTTGACGGCCGATTGACTTTAGCGATTTCCATGTTTGACGGATCTTATCCTCGAAAATTCTTTCACCAATTAATCTCGAGTCAATTGGACGTGGATCGTTTAGATTACCTTTCCCGCGACTCATTTTATACCGGAGTACGTGAAGGATTTATCGGCTCAGAACGATTATTAAGCATGTTGGACCTACAAGATGAGAATCTTGTCATGCAAGAAAAAGGGATCTATTCAATTGAAAACTTTTTAATGGCTCGAAGATTGATGTATTGGCAAGTATATTTGCACAAAACAGCCATTTCAGCTGAAACGATGCTGATTCAAATTCTTCGTAGAGCGAAAGATTTAATCAACCAAGGTCATAAATTAAGCTGCTCAAAAGCCCTGATGCTATTTCTAAAAAAAGAATATACCTGGGAGGAGTTCAAGGCGGATGCCAACTTATTGATTGCCTTCACAGATCTAGATGATCATGATGTATGGGCAGCCATAAAGACTTGGAAGGATGCCGATGACAAAATCCTAAGCCTACTTTGTACCCATTTCTTGAGTCGGAGATTGTTTACTTGTAAGCTTGGGAGCCAACCACTTCCCAAATCCAAACGAACAGAAATAGCGGATGAAATTAAATCGACGCTTCAAATTACTGATGAGGAATTATCCTACTTTGTGATTGAAGGGTCGACTAGTAATTCAGCTTATGTCCAAGGAGATAACACGATTAAGATCGTCGATAAACTAGGTCAAGTGGTCGAGTTAACAGAGGCTTCTGACCTCCCTACGATCCAAGCGCTAAGTAAGATTGTAAAAAAATACTATTTTTGTTGCCCAAAGAGCGTATATTTGCAAGGTGTATTGAACACACAAGCATCCTAAATTCGACATATTCTATATGAAGTTTACCGTTGACCAAATAGCGACCATGATTCAAGGAGCAGTAGAAGGCGACGGAAAACAATTCATTTCGAATTTTGATAAAATTGAAGAAGGCAAATCAGGAAGTATCTCTTTCCTGTCCAATCCTAAATACGAAGCTTATTTATACGATACAGATGCCACTGCAGTCATTGTTTCGACTGATTTAGCATTGAAATCACCCATCAAAACGACATTGATTCGCGTAAAAGAGCCTTACGTCGCATTCACCATCTTGTTACAAAAATACCAAGAATTAACGGCTGAACGCGAAACAGGGATTTCTCAACATGCCATCATAGAAAATGGCGTCAAATTAGGCGAATCTATCTTCGTTGGCCGTTTTACCAGTATAGACTCTCATTCAAGCATTGGTCATTCGACGAGTATTTACAATCATGTAAGTGTAGGCAAAAACGTACAAATTGGCGATAATTGTATTATTTATCCTGGTGTTGTCATTTACAAGGATACCATCATCGGCAACAATGTTGTCATTCACGCCAATGCGGTGATTGGTGCAGATGGATTTGGACATGCCCCACAAGCCGATGGAACCTATAAAGCGATTCCACAATTAGGAAATGTGATTATCGAAGATGACGTAAGTATTGGCGCAAATGCAACAATCGATCGTGCAACGATGGGTTCTACCTTTATACGTAAAGGCGTTAAATTAGACAATTTGGTTCAGATTGCCCACAATGTGGAAGTGGGCGCTAATACCGCCATCGCCGCACAAACGGGTGTTTCTGGTTCTACCAAAATTGGAGAAAATTGCCTGATCGGTGGACAAGTTGGCATTGCTGGCCATATCAGTATTGCACCAAGAACGATTATTACGGGACAATCAGGTGTCACAAAATCAATCAAAACCCCTGGCCAAACCATGGGTGGTTTTCCTGCAACCAACAATGTTGATAATTTAAAACGTAGCGCATTAATCCGACAATTGCCGGAGCTATTTGAAAAGATTAATAAAATTAAATAAGAGTACCCTTTCTTATGAATAATAAGCAACATACAATTTCAAAATCAGTCACGCTTTCCGGAGTCGGCTTGCATACGGGTGTAATTGCCAATATGACTTTCTTACCTGCTGCGGCAAACCATGGTATTAAATTTCAGCGTATCGATTTACCCGGCCAACCGATTGCAGATGCTGATGTCGACTACGTAGTAGACACATCGCGCGGAACGACGATTGAGCACAATGGAGCACGCATAAACACGGTTGAACACGTTTTAGCAGCTTTAGTAGGCCTTGAAATTGATAATATTCTGATTCAATTAGATGGCCCGGAACCCCCGATCATGGATGGTTCTTCCATTAAATTTGTTGAAGCTTTAAAAGATGCAGAACCCGTTGAACAAGAAGCACACCGTAAATTCTTTGAATTAACAGAAGAGGTACGATTCAAGGATTTAGATAAGGGCATTGAATTAGCTGCTTTGCCGCTAAATGATTACCGCATCGCCGTGATGGTCGATTATAATTCGAAATTTTTATCAAGCCAGCACGCAAATTTGAGTCATGTGTCTCAATTTGAAAAAGACTTTTCGATGTGTAGAACCTTCTGTTTTGTACACGAACTGGAAGCATTATACAAAGCAGGTTTAATCAAAGGAGGTGATTTAAATAATGCCATTGTAATTGCCGACAGAGATTATTCGGAAACTGAATTAGCCCATTTATCTGAAGTTTTAGGAAAGCCAAAAGTTTCCATTTCGAAAGAAGTAGGCATTTTGAATAATACCAACTTGCATTTCAACAATGAAATGGCTCGCCACAAATTGTTGGACGTAATGGGGGATTTAGCCTTAGTAGGTAGACCGATCAAAGCACAGATTTTAGCATCACGTCCTGGACATGCTTCCAATGTAGAATTGGCAAAGAAAATCAAGAAATTGATGTTGGAGACAGAAAAAAACAATGTTCCTGTTTACGATCCAAAACAACCTCCTATCTGTTCGCATGAGCGCATTTATGAGTTATTGCCACACCGTTATCCATTCCAAATGATTGATAAAATCATTTACTTAGATGATAATAGCGTTGTGGGCGTGAAAAATGTCACCATGAATGAGAACTATTTCATGGGCCACTTTCCCAATAATCCAGTCATGCCGGGCGTCATGCAAGTGGAAGCCATGGCACAAACTGGCGGAATCTTAGTATTAAGTTCAGTACCTGATCCAGAAAATTATTGGCCATACTTAGTCGGTATTGAAAACTGCCGTTTCCGTAAAAGTGTCATTCCTGGAGATACCGTTATTTTCAAATGTGAATTAACGTCACCCATTCGTCGGGGAATCGCTAAAATGATTGGCAAGGCTTATGTTGCTGGTCAAGTTGTTTGTGAAGCTGAAATGACGGCTAGTTTAGTTAGAAAATCTTAGGAATTTGATCATGAGTCAAGCACTTTCAGTAATACATCCCAATGCCAAAATAGCTGCAAATGTCAGCATTGACCCTTTTTCGGTTATACATGAAGATGTAGAAATTGGAGAAGGAACTTGGATTGGTTCCAATGTAACTATTTTCCCTGGAGCGAGAATTGGAAAAAATGTACGCATTTTTCCTGGGGCTGTTATTTCAGCGATTCCACAAGATTTAAAATTTGGAGGAGAAATTACCACCGCAGAAATTGGTGATAATACAACTATACGTGAATGTGCAACAATCAATCGCGGGACTTCTGATAAACAAAAAACGGTCATCGGGAAAAATTGCCTAATCATGGCCTACGTCCATGTTGCTCATGATTGTGTGATTGGCGATCATTGTATATTAGCAAATGCTGTTCAAATGGCTGGTCATGTAACTGTAGGAGATTTTGCAATCATCGGTGGTTCGTCAGCAATTCATCAATTCGCATCCATAGGCCGCCATGTCATGATTTCTGGCGGATCATTAGTACGTAAAGACGTCCCTCCTTTCACCAAAGCAGGTCGTGAACCATTGAGTTATGCTGGTATTAATTCTGTTGGATTACGCAGACGCGAATTCAATGATGAACAAGTAGCTGAAATTCAAGAAATCTACCGTTACGTCTATCTAAAAGGCCTAAATAACCAAGAGGCATTGAATCAAATCGAATCCAATATTCCAAAATCCGCACACCGAGATGAAATCATTGATTTTATCCGAAATTCGGAACGCGGAATAATGAAAGGATAATTCTCCCATGAAGATCATTGCCACAGGTATTCATAAAAAATTCCGCCAAGAATGGGTCTTCAAATCATTGAATTATACTTTTGAGTCCGGAAATTCCTATGCAATCGTAGGCCCAAATGGTGCAGGAAAATCTACCCTGCTAAAAACCTTAGCTCAATACAGCTTGCCTAACAAAGGAAGCGTTGAATTTGAGGGTACAACAGAAGATGTCCATCAGCAAATAAGTTTTGCAGCTCCTTACACTGAATTAATTGAGGAATTTACATTGCCCGAATTATTGAATTTTTTAGTTCAAATCAAGTTTCTTGATGAACGATGGAATTTCCAAACATTTACTTCATTCATAGACCTTCATCCTTCTGAATTAAAATTCATCAAGAACTTCTCATCTGGAATGCGTCAAAAAGTCAAATTAGGTGTCGCCCTGGCATCCGACCGACCAATTCTATGTTTAGATGAACCAACCTCAAATCTTGATGAGTCGGCTAAGAACTGGTTTTATCAAGTTTTGGAAGGCCAGCGCCACAAATTAATCCTTATTGCATCAAACGAACAAGCAGAAATTAATTTGTGTACGAATCGACTCGCAATTGCCGATTATAAATCTTAAGAATATTTCAGGTCTAAACGTAGGCGTATCAGGCCGATTAAGGCTAAACAGACGCCTAAATAATAGAAGACACTACTCCCATCGATGACCCCCTTACTCATTTGTTGGTAATGTGAATACACCGACCACGTTTCTAGGGCTGATACTTCTTGTAAGCCTTGCCAACAAACAAAATTGAAAATCAACCCTAAGACAAAAGCGAGGGATTGTTTGGAAACCAGGGCCGAAGCTAACGTTGACAAACAGATGAATACGGCACAAAGTAATACTAAACCGACATAAGAGCCTGTGATGAGCGAGGCATCGTAATTCCCTGTAGGATTACCCAATTGGCCTATAGAATAAACGAATATACCCGTAGGGATTAAGATAATAAACACGAGTAACAGAGTCCCTATTAGTTTACCTAACACAATCGAATTCATGGAAATAGGTAAGGTCCGCAACAAATCAAAGGTGCGCATCTCAAATTCCTCTGCGAAAGTTCGCATGGAAATAGCTGGAATAAAAAAAAGGAAAAACCAAGGACTCAAGTCGAAGAATACCTGCATTTCAGCAAAACCGTAATCTAAAATATTTCCATCCAACCACCACAAATAAATACTCATTAGGACGTAAAAGGCCGTCATAATTCCTAAACCAAGAAAGGAACTAAAAAATTGACTCAACTCTTTTCGAATGATCGCTAGCATACTTATTCGTCAAACATCGGTTTCTCGCGTTTCATGATACCCGAAACAACAAGACCTAAAACGAATAAAATAAGGACAGAAAAGAAGACGATGGTAATAAATTGGATTCCTGGCCCCAACATCATTTTGGTAATTTTCTCTGCTTCTTGAATTTGGCTTTCCGTAAGCCCTTGATCTTCTAGGCGTTGGCGTGCTAAATCCATTTGCTTTTGAATAACAGCATCGTCAATAAATTGAATATAAATGTAATTGAAACCTCCAGCCACAATACCCCAAATTCCACCTAAAAGCGTGGAACTACCTAATCCCTCACCGTAACTTAAAAATCCTGCTTGCTGAGTACGAATTTCCTTCAATGCTAAAAATAAAACAGTCACATTGATTAAGAAGGTTACCAAAAAAGAAACCCATCCTAAGGTCTCAGAAAAATCTTCTGCCAATCCCGAATATTGGGTAATTACAGAAAACAAAAAACCCAATAATCCACCGATAATTCCCCATTTTACAAGGATTAGGCTATTCGAAGTTGAAGTTGTTTCCATCTTTATTGTTTATAATACAGTGAAATTAACAAATTTGGCAAAAATGCAAGAAATAGCTTTTGACTAAACTCATCTCGTGCAATACTAAAGGCATTTATGCCTTGAATACCTTGCATCAACTGAAAATAATAATCCTTCCCCTCCTGTTGAATGATGACATCTTTGTACTCCCCTAACTCATTTACACTCAAACGAATATAATCCTGTAAAACATCTAATCCCAAAACTGAATTGTAAAAATAATACAATGACAAAGCACCTATAATCGCCGTAATAAATACGAATATATATTGGTATAAAAATAACTTTAAAAAATGAACTGATGCACCCCGATTGGCTCCAACCCAGTTTTTGGCCAAATAAACTTGAGCTAATAATACAATCACAAATGATGGGGCTTTCTTACCTGCCAACGGAATAATATCATTCACAGTTAATACATAGCAATAAGCAGCCATTAAAAGTACACAAATAAGGCTAACCCAGATTAATCGCGGCAATTGTCCTATCATCTCTTTCATTCTATCCTTGATACAAAATTTGATCCCCTTTAATAACGTGTGTTACACGTGTAGCAAAGGTTTCTCCGAGGAAACAAGAATTCTTTGATTTGCCTACAATATCACTCTGTTGATAAACATCATCCACACCTTTCTCAAATACAATCCCTTGCACCGAAGTTCCCACTTCAAGTACAGGCAAAACGACACCTAACAAAGCAGCTGGTTTGTGCGTAATATAATCCAAACTATTTTTCAATCCACGTTTCGAAGCTGCATCAACAAAGGCAATCAAAAGGGTTTCTAGGCCAATCGTACCAAAATCCGCATGATCAAACTCTAAGGCCTTCGATTCGAATTCTACTGGATGATGATCTGAAACAATCACATCGATTACACCAGAAATTAATCCTTTCCACAATGCATCCAAATCCGAAGAAGCTCTAAATGGAGGAAATACTTTCTTATTCGTATCAAAGTCGGCAATCGCTTCTTCCGAATAAATCAATTGATGAACCGCTACATCCGCAGTCACGGGTAATCCTTCATTTTTAGCTGCTTGAATTAATTCTACACTCTCAGCTGAAGAAATGCATGCGAAATGGAGGCGAAAGTCCTTATGCACTAAGCCAAAGGCATTCGCGCGAACATATCGCAATAAATCCAAATCCCGTTGAATGCTCATGCTTTCGCTCAAAATAGGAATCCCCTTTAGGCCCAACAAAGTACTTTGTAATCCCTCATGAATCTGTCCATATAATGATAATGCCTCTGTATCTGGCCGACTAACTATCGTAACAGGCAAGGTTTGCATATATTGAAGGCTTTTGGCCATCAAATCTACAGCCTGCAAAGATCCCGCACCATGACCGAACCATTTTGCACCTGCACGATGTAAATCAAATAAATCCGTAAAATTCTCCCCTTTATTATCCAAACTCAATGGAGCCATGGAATGAAAGGAAACATTTCCTGATTTTTGATTAATGAATCGAATCGCGTCAGCTTGTTGGGGCACGGGTGAGCCTGTAGGCAACAACAACATATCCAACACCCCACCTTTCCGTGCGGAATGACTTAAACTCTCCCAATCCTCGCGGTGTTCTCCGCCAGGCAAGGTATTATGTACCCGAAGATCCACAAGACTTGGAGACCAATGTAATTGTCCGCCCGAAATGACTATATCCGCTTTTTCTTGAATGGAAGGAGCAATTTGAATCCATCGACCATTTTCGGCCAATAAATCTAATGACTTCCCGTAAAAGCTAGAGCGAGAATCTTCAACAAAAACTGATTTAATTAAAATCCGCATGTTCTGTATAATCTAAAAAAAAACCCTGATAGCAGGGTTTCAAAAATCAATGTCCAACAAAAGCTTGATAGGTTGTTACATCCATCAATTGATCAATGTCGCCTAAATCACTAGGCTTCATTTTAACAACCCAACCTTCTCCGTAAGGATCTGAGTTAACTAACTCAGGGCTTGTATTTAAATTCGTATTGAACTCGATAACTTCTCCAGCCACGGGTAAGAATAAATCTGAAACCGTCTTTACTGCTTCTACTGTACCAAAAACAGCATCTTGTGCGATACGCTTACCTACTGTTTCCACCTCTACAAAAATAATATCCCCTAATTCACTTTGGGCAAAGTCTGTAATACCTACAACCGCAACATCTCCCTCAATCTTAATCCATTCGTGTTCTTTCGTGTACTTTAATTCTGCTGGAAAATTCATATGTTCGTATTTTTTTGCTTGCAAAGGTCACGAAATTCAGGCTTGATTGCAAAAGATTTAACGGAATTATTCTAAACTGTATCGGATTTGAAAACCTCCTGCCACCGTCGAACGATAAAAAGAATTGGAAACCAATGGGTTATTCATCATTTTATCAAAATAGGCGGTAACCGATAATTTATCACTCACCGAATAACTAATCTGCGGTCTAAACTGGAAATTCACAAAACCTTGCGTGACTACGGTTTCTGCATCCAATTTCCTTTGTAATGTTCGCGTATCGCGAATCGTTAAATTCATATTGAAACGCAAATCATTTGGCAATCGAACTGACCGACCGTTTATCTTAAATGGAATCAACATATTGGCTTTGGTAAAACCAACAGCAAAGGTCAAATCTTTATTGGCAACTTCTGCCACCTGTGAATTCGCTAAATTCAATCCCACACTACGATCCTGATTGTATTCAAAGCGCAAGGAAACCCGACTCTTCGTAATCGCATTCACCCCTATCAATGGCGAGAACCGTTCCGTGAACGAAATCGTACTCATCACATAAACCGGTATCAAGGTATGTGTTTCGGCATCAAAACGAGACGAAAGTGGATATAAAAGACTATTCAAGGTTAGGTTTTGGAAATCATTCACAAATTGGCCGTATTCCAAAGAGGACACAAAATTACCTACACTATAAGTACTCGAATACATGTGCGTTATCGTGAAAGAACTGAACTTCTTTGTAATGCCAGGGAATAAATTCAAGCCATTATAATCCACTTTCCAGTTTGGCAATGGAATATCATAAAAGGGCGAATACTTCACATCATTCGCAGAAACGCCTGAATACGCTGCAAAAAAAGCAGGGATTAACACATCCTGTGAATTCTTATTATACATTCCTTCCGCAACTTTGGTCCGATTTAAACGAGACATCAAAACCTCTCGATTCGAACGAAACTCTTCGAAAACCACAGCTGGATCCTTAAACGCAGTCATGAAAGACAAAAAAGACATGGAATAATTCCCTGAACGCAACGGACTCTGACTTCTGAATGGACCTCCCATTTCCGTCGGCCGGAAAAATTCCTGGTAATTATCTCCCTTATTATAATTTCCTTCTACCTGAATGCGTAAATCTTTATTGGGTTCTAATTGAGTTGAATAACTGAATTTTTGTTGGCGTAATTGCGTAAATGGTACATTCTGAACAATACTCTTCGACAACCACCCATTTTCCGCAGCAGTAAACCGAATTTGATCACTCTGACCACCACTCACAAAATCCAATCCTGGTGCACCCCAATTCCCATTCATACCTAATCGGCCAGGCGAAGGATTAAAACCAGGTAAGGTGGTAGACTCCTGCATGGAATAATTCACCTGAATTCCGCGTAAAGTAAGTAATAAACGCGCCACAGATTTTAAGGCATTTTTAGGTGCAATGATAATATCCTCATCATCACCTGGATTACGAGCGACATCTTTGGTCACTGTATTACTGGAATTCACCCAGCGTAGTGCACGAATCCGATTATATAAGGAAACAAAATCCACTTTGCCATTGATAGATCTTTCCCGCGTATTCTTAATGATATTACCAAATGGAATATCTAGTGAATCCTTGATATTAAATGAATTGGCAAAATAATTATAACCAATCCGGTGCGTATAATCTGCATTCATCCAATCCGTTAAGGGCAATTTCTGCAATGGCAAACGCCAAACCAAACCAGCTTGTTGGTCGAATTCCTTCGCTCTACCCAATGCACGAACATTGATCAAGACAGAATCACGTTTCGCCTGCGTATCCAAATCACCAAATGGTTCATCAATAATCGAATTAACGTTTGCAGAATAATTGACGATCATGCTCTTCGTAAGATTCCAATTTAAAGCATACTGCCGATTAAAGAACCAGTATTTTTCAAATTGAGGCGCCACTCCTTCCGTCGTCAATTGTTGGTTTCGCAATTGGGTCTTGACAAAACTTCGATCCATTTCCGCCCGTACCGTAATGGATGTGGGTATGATATTCACATTCAAATCGCGCAAAAGGGCTATCCATTGAGAATTCGAATTCATGCGTCCGAAAGGCTCCCAAAAACCTGCCGAAGATGAATAACTATATAAAACACTTCCTCTTTGGCTTAATTGTCGGTAAGTCTCTGTCAAGGTATTCGTCCGAATCATCTCAGAATACGCATAACTAAAAGTAAAATTCGACAAGTCCCAAACATAGGCATGCTTAGCCAAAGAAGATCGAACTTTTCGGACATTGGTAAAATTGAATCCTTGTCGCTCCGTATTATCTTCCACTAATTTCAAGTAATCCGCGCGCTTTGCCTGGGTAGTAAACTTACTTATTGCATCAGCGAGGAAGATATCCGGATCAAGTGGATCAAATTGTGGAGCTACATTCCTGCGATCATAGGAAATATAAAAAGGGATTTTGAATCCCCATTTCTGAGGCAAAAATTTATCCAAATTTAAATTGGCCGTAATGCCGTATTCCTTTGTATTGTCACGTGAACGATCAGAAATTTTCGATTGCACACCTCCAAAACCATAGTTTCTAAAACTTCCATTCAGCGTGATTTGCCCTAAATCTGCCAATTTAATTCCCATCTTTCCTAAGGCAGCTGCTCCCGAAGTCTGATCAAATCCCGAGGCACGCAATTCATTGACCCACACACAGAAAGACTTATTTTGACCATCCTTAGCTGTATTCCGAACGCCAATCATCAAGATCATTGACGCACTTTGATCCGGTCGGCCCATTACAGTTACCCGATAAGTTTTTCCGGTAGATGAAACCATGTTAAGCGTAAATCGATCATTTAATGATTTGCCAAGTCGGTCACGCTCAATTTTTGCCTGCTTCAACAGATCAAATTCAACATCAAACTCATTATCCTGTGGCCAAATCTCAATATCTAAACTTTGACCTTTCTGAGTTTGGCGTAAACCCGTTTGTTCAACTTCGTAATAATTATCGGTTAAATCAGTACCAATTCGCATAAATGCAGAAACCTGCCCATCTACTTGATCTGGACTTTGCATAGAAACAAACATACGCAGGCGCTTGTAATTAATAAAATCAAACGACGAATTCTTAAAAACTCCCCGCGCATCACCTGGCCGTAAATTATCCACACATAAGCTCATGGATTGCTCATTCAATCGCGCATTATTAATGGTTGTCACATCTTGATCCCGAACAAATCCGGGAGGTACCACATACGGAATCGTATTAGCACCCTTGCTCGCAGGTCCATTTTCCTCTATATTGACAGATGAAATACGGAACTTAGCATCATAGGATTCCGGAATTTCTTGCCCATTGCGCTGATCTAAATTTCCGGTAAACTTACGATAGGAATAACCGGATAATTGCAATTGCGCGAAGCGTAAAACCACCGGATCTTGAAATTGACTCAACAACATACGGAAGAAACGTATGGATTTGAAACTCGAAATTTCTCCCGCAGGCGTCGTATAATTACGTTTATCTTTAATCGGAATGCGGAATAAATACCAATCCACTCCCCCATCATTTACTTTATCAACCACAAAACCTTGCCCTACCGCTAAACCACCTGGCTTTAAATCCACCTCATATTGGTAATAGGCTTCCACCTCATTCACCGTATTGTCATTATTCAAATCCTCCCGGTCAGGCATCATGGAATTAGCTTCCGTCACATTTGAATTACTTGGGTTATCTGTTGTAGGTGAATTATTTTCAATTCCCATGTAGTTCTTATATCGCTCAATCATACTCCCTGTGGAGTTGTATGCATTACTCAAATAATGCACAAAGTCATCTCCAGCTGGGTCAGCTTGAATTGCGGCAACAGCTTTTGCATCCGTCACGCGTGATTTCGCTTGAGTTAAATATTCAGCAAAATAAGTCGATTCGGAAATCGAACTATTCTCATTCACCTGACTCGGTAAACCGTCTAATCCAATGTCTTGTTTGCCTCTACCTCCTTGATTATCAAATGCATTAATGACAAATTGCCGTTTCGGTGCTAATCCCCAATTCGTTTTCTCCACATTTTGCGAGCCACCTGAAACAATCTTTTCTCCAGCTGGTATTCCATTTTCAAAGTTGGAGAATCCATCAGGAATAAAATCTTCCGAAACATCTCCCAAATGGAATATCAATTTACCCCCCGTCGTATTGTTCTTATTAAATACACCATCACGAATTTTCCCGCCCTCTCCTGAAACAAATGGATCCATCAACCAGAACTCTATCTGTTCCACATTGGCATTATCAAAATCAGTATCCGAGGTAATCGCACGGGTAATGGCACCAAAATTATTTTTAGGATTAGGTAGCAATCCTTGTGCAGTCAGATTCGGATTGAAGTTATAAATACCGCGTTCAGAAGGGAAATAGGCTACATCTAATACGCCTAAAGGTAAGTTTGTAATATTATTAGCGAAGTCCTTATTCGGGAATAAGCCTTTTGGGGTAACTACTCGCTCATAGGCGTAAGTGTTTACCTTCGCTGGGTCTAAGCCAGGAACATCCATGGAAAACCCACCCTGACCATATAGACTGGCATCGACGTTATACGCTGAAATTTTTGCCCGTCGGAAATTCGAGCTCAAATCACGTGGGTTCGATAAAACAAAATCCTTTGGTGTAGAAGCCGGACGCCATAAGGTGGGTTGTGAACTTAAATTAAATACGACACGGGCCGACTCGAAATCATCGATAAACGCATTCCCCTGCACGCGATCATTGACATTTGGAATTAACTTGGCAAACTCACCCTGAAAATCAATCACGGATGTTTCCTTGGTCGAAATGATGGGAAGCGCATCAATCATCCGCGATAATGCATTTGATTTCTTCAAAATACTGGCATCAAATCCTATCAAGGTATTATTTACCGGTTCGTTTCCGATAGAAACCCGACGCAAAAATGCGGGAGGCGTCTCACTCATACTTTGTACGGTGGCACCCAAATGGATATCCTGACCTAGATTATAATCCAAACGCGTTCCTAATAAGGTGCGAACCTGATTCGTAAATAAATCCGGTTTTTCGTAACAGACTTTTAATTCCCTACCTGATTGAAATACGCCTTCGTTCAGAATCTTTACTTTCCCTGACTGTCCTTCAACAATGTAATCAGAACCTGCAACTAAGGCTTGGCCACCCGCTGAAACAGTCACCGACTTAGGTTCTACGCCAAAAGGCAAGGAAATATCTCCACCTACACCTGCTTGAAAATTACCTTTTATAAAAAACTTATTTTTCGATGCTTGTTGGAGTGCATCCGTCTGGGTCGAACGGTACAATTTATCAAACACATATTTCTCAACTAAATTCGCCTCTGAAGCCGTGAAATGCTTCTTTAAACTAGACCCAAAAGGTTCTAAAACCGGAAAGATGATCTTTCCATTTTTTGAATCAATCGTAATATCCTCGATGTAATCAAAATTTCCATCAGGTTGTGGATCCCCAGCAAAATTCAATTTATCTAAACCTAGCACTTTCACCAAGGGAATATCTTTGACTTTTTCACCCTCAATTAAGTTCGAGTTATCAATTCCTGTCGCATCATCTTTGTAAATCAATCGCAACTGAAAATTCTGTTTACTCAATCCATTTGAATTCAATGAATAAATATTCTTCATCATCAAATCCCACATTGGATGTTGCAGGTGATTCCGAATCGTGGATGATTTCAGCATTTTCAAAATCAACACCTCATTATCTTGTCGGGCCTGATAATCCTCCGTCAACTCCCCTACCTTATATTTCCGACCATTAAAGGTATATTCATAAGCAACGGCCAAGACCTCATCATTACGTAAAGGAGCAACTAAGGAGATATAACCCAACTGAGAATTAAATTTGAATTCCCGCTCATTTAATCGTTTTGCACCTTTTAGCATATCAAAATCCGTTCCTCTTTGCAAGGCATACCCAGATTCTAATTGGTAAGACGCTTGATCCGATTTTCTAATTTGCGCATCAGAGGTCAATTTGGTGTAAAGACCATTATTTTTGTTATCTACCGTTTGACCGGCTACGATGGGCTGCAAAACGGCCTTTCCCCGACTGTATGGATTTGATTCTCCTAAATCTGACAAGGCAACTAGGTTACGCAAAGTCTCGGTACTTTGCGTACGATTAGTCACATAAACTTCAACACGCGTAATGGTAATTCCACTCGTAATAACAGGAAGATTCTGCAAGGAGCGCTCGTAGTTATTTCGGAAAAAAGTCGCTAAAAAGAAATGACGATTCTCATCATATTGATCTGCACGCAATTCAAATGATCTTCCCTGTGAACCACCTTTCATGGTGATGCAATCTTGTTTGGATCGTTGCTGGGCAGCGACTACGGTCACATCCAAATTTCCGAAACGCAACAAGGTTTTTAAACCAAATAAATTCTGAACGCCTGGAATTAATTGAGAATTCAAGGTCCAAGAGGTATTTCCTGCCTCAATATTTTGCAAAATATCTTCCTCTTGCGTCTTCCAATTCAACTTTAATTGATTTTGGAAATTGAAACTCGCCTTCGTATCAAAGTTGGCATTCAAATTCAATTTATCCCCAATCTTTCCTTGGAAATTGATTTGCGCCTGCTCGTTGAAAAACAAATTTCCCACATAACGCAATTGTACAGGAATGGCTGGATTATCTACATATTGACCTTGATATCCAATATCCAACAATAAACTACCATTCGGTTTGAAATAGACTTCTGAACCTCCGAATATCCGATCAATTGCCGGTGGCAATTCAATTTTAGGAAATAATCCCCTAGATTGAACACTACTTGACCCATCTAAACTCTTTGAATAAGCATTCCAAAAACTCCGATTGACCAAACTATTTTGTTGGAGGCTATAATCCGAAAAACTCTGACGATGAATAGGACCGAGCGAAAAATCACCTAATCTGCGCTCTTGAAACACATTTTCACCAGAAGTACGTGTGGAGGATTGAACCTGCGGAATTGAATAAATGGCAAAGGGTGACTTTTTCTTTCCCGAAACAAGATTCGATTTTTTTAAAGAATAGCGCGGTTTCTTACCACTTTTCTGGATAATATGCGCAGAATCCAACAAAACTTCTTGAGCAAACATATCCCAAGAACCGCTAAATGCCAACAAGCTCGCAAAAGCTAAAAGGACAGTTCTATGGAAAATTCGTTGCAAAAACATTCAGGAAGATTAAAAATAACTTAACGCAAAGCGAGTTTAATTAATTGTTCTACATTCGAATCAGGATTTGCTTTTAGCAATTGATCTAAATTCTTTTCAGCCGCAACACGAGGAATACCCAAAGTAACTAATGCCGCTAATGCTTCTTGTTTGATACCAAAAGATGCGTCGTGGGATGCAGCACCCGCCTCAACAAACAAAGTATCTTTCTTGCACTTATCCTTTAATTCCAAGATAACCCGTTGAGCCGTCTTCGAACCAATACCTTTGATGGATTGAATTAAACCTATGTTCTCATTCATAATCGCCGAACGAATCTCACTTGAAGAAAACGAGGAAAGCATGACTAAAGCCGTGCTTAATCCTACACCGGAAACAGAAACTAAATCCAAAAACAAGTATTTCTCATCCATGGAATGAAAACCAACCAAGGTATGAGAGTCCTCTTTTATCTGCAGATGTGTAAATAATTGCACATTTTCGTTGCCTTCTTTCAAAGCATCATACGTTTGCAATGAAATCTTAACCTCGTAACCTACACCCTGCACATCGATGATGACATGTGTACGATCTTTATGAGCCAATTTACCTTTTAAATATGCGATCATGTTAGGAAATTCGTAAACGCATACCTGGACGTAAAGTCGCTGAGGCATGCATTCGATTAAGTTTTTTCAATTTTGTAACCGTCAAACCCTGATAACGTTCAGCAATTCCAGATAGTGTATCTCCAGATCGAACTTTATGAAAACGGATTTTGGCTTTTTTAATTTTTGTCCGGAAAATAGGTTCACTGGCAAATTGTGATGAATCCATTGACTTTTGGATCACTTTTTCCTGAATCCGTGCAAAATATACTAATGATTTCCCGCGCTTGATTCGATTCGTTTTTAAGTGATTCAAATGCTTTAATTCCAAAACACTTACATGTAAAATTCGAGCCACATCATATAATGATTGCCCTCTTTTAACTTTATAATGGCGCTTGACTAATTTATCTACATACAAAGCCGACAAACTATCCGACTGCTTTTGATTGACAAAAGCAGAAGAATCTAAAATAGATTGTCGGTTTAATTTAAAATATTCGAAACGTGAACTTGGAATATGAACAACAACCGTCTTTTTATCATTCGGGATGGTTATTCCAATTATATGTGGATTTATTAACTGAAAAGTATCTACGTGGATAGATGCGAATTGCTTCAATCGATTTAAATTAAGATATCCTTTCACTTGAATCGTATCAAAAGGAATCTTTTGCGCCCATTTCTCAGCATGTATAGCATAATCATCATGGTAATTCATCATGTAATCCATGGCAATAAACTGAGGAACATAAGCTCGTGTCTGCTTAGGCAAGCAATTGTAAATCCCCCAAAAATCACTCTTTCCACACTTTCTTATTGCTCTTTTAACATTCCCTGGTCCTGTATTATAAGCTGCTAATGCCAAATGCCAATCCCCGAAAACACGATATAGTTGCTTCAAATACTTACACGCAGCCTCTGTCGCTTTTTCCGGATCAAATCGCTCATCTACTACTCCATCTACCCGCAATCCAAAATCTCCACGAGCCGTATAGGGCATAAATTGCCACAAACCACCAGCTCCTTTGTTACTTAAAGCGCGCGGTTCTAGTCCAGACTCAATTAATGATAAATATTTTAGTTCCTCTGGAAGATTATATTGCTTGAGATATTTCTCGTAAATAGGAAAATACAAATCGCGTTTTTCCAGCATGCGTTGCGTGAATTCTGCCTTTCGAAAGGCAAAATATTCCACAAATTGATGGGTCTGAAAATTATAATTTAATGGGATTATATTTTGAAGGCCCTTCAATCGAGTGGAAACGATAGTTGGATCGATCATGAATGCCGTAGGCAATCCTTGTTCGACAAGAGCTAATGAATCAATCGCATCTAAATCATCCGTAGGAAAATAATTCTTTGAGACATTCATTTCTTGAGCAGCGGGCATAGATGCCGTAATTTGCCCCCAACCAGGGGAAGCAAACAGCACCAAAACCCAAAAACTCAAAAACTTTTTCAACATCTATTGGAATAATTTAGCAAAATCAATTAATCCTTGCTCATCAAAAGCCTTACCAGTCACCTGAAAACCAATAGGTAAACCCACTGAATCAGTTCCCATCGGAATAGATAATGCAGGCAATCCAGTAATATTAGCTTGAACGGTAAACAAATCCCCTAAATACATCTGCAATGGATCCAAGGTTTTTTCTCCCATTTTATATGCCGTAGATGATGTAGTAGGTGAAATAACAAAATCCACCTCGTCTAGAATTGCTAAGGTCCTTTCTTGAATCAATCGTCTAACTTGTTGGGCTTTCGTATAATACGCATCATAATAGTCGGCACTTAATACAAAAGTACCCAACATAATACGTCGTTTTACTTCCTCGCCAAATGCCTCATCACGAGTCTTTTTATACAATTCCATCAAATCTTTTGCATCTGCGGTACGATGTCCAAACTTAACTCCATCAAAACGAGCTAAATTAGAGCTAGCCTCTGCAGTCGTCAAGACATAATAGGTTGGCAATAATTGCTCGATATAAGGAAAATCGACGGACACGACCTCATAGCCCTTTTGCTTCAAAATCTCCAATTGAACGAAAAAAGCATCACGTATCTCTACTTGTAAACTCGGATGCTCAACAATTTCTTTCATATAGGCTACTTTTTTCTTAGTAGGAAAGGTGACATCAATATCATCTACCACCGTACTATCGTAACCATCTTTTCCCTCAATCGTCTGTAAAACTAGCGCTAAATCTTCCACGAAGTGACCCATAGGTCCAATCGTATCGAAAGATGAAGCGTAGGCAATGAGTCCCCAACGAGATACACGACCGTAGGTAGGTTTCAAGCCCATAATTCCGCAAAAAGCAGCTGGCATCCGAATCGATCCACCCGTATCAGTTCCTAAAGAAACTTGGCACATTCCTGCTTGAACTGCTACTGCTGATCCTCCAGAACTCCCTCCTGCGACATGTTCGGTGTTTGCAAAATTCAATACCGGACCAAAAGAGGAATTCTCATTCGTAGAGCCCATACCAAATTCATCACAATTTTGTCGGCCAATGATAATCGCATCTGCATCCAATAAACGCTGAACTGCGGTTGCAGAGAATGTCGATTTAAAGCCATTCAAAATCTGACTTCCCGCTTGGCTTGGGTGATCGGCATAACAAAGTAGATCTTTGATTCCGATAACTAGTCCTGCAAGCGGCCCCGCATTTCCTTGCTTTATCTTAGCATCCACTTCATGCGCTCTTGCTAAGGCTTCCTGCTCATAAACCGTTAGAAATGCATTCAATTGAGCATTATAGGCAGCTATTCGGTCTAAATGACCTTGCACAATATCCACACATGTAAGCTTACCAGCCAATAAATCTCGACGTATTTCCGAGTAGGCAACAGGAACTAAATTCATCAAAAAAAGGGATTCTATTTAAACACAAAAGCATAGTTGGCTTTCACCAACTATGCATTGAAAACATAAACGAGAAAACTATTTCTTCGTTTCGTCTAATTCTTTGTTAATCTGATCTTTAACTTCATTCTTTGCATCTTGGAATTCACGAATACCTTTTCCAAGTCCACGCATTAATTCAGGTAACTTCTTGCCACCAAAAAACAACAAGATCGCTAAGCCAATTAATAATAATTCACCGCCACCTAAACCATTCAAAAACAATAATATACTTGAGATGTTCATTGTAGTCTAATTTTTAATTTTGTAAATATATTCAATAGTCA
>JACCEA010531955.1_pt1 | contig 30664 bp, 29 predicted proteins | sample 7449851 | NCBI WGS metagenome assembly JACCEA01 (sample SAMN15323453, study PRJNA562643) | freshwater metagenome | isolation source: river surface water | place: USA:Blue River Watershed | collected 2017-08-18
ATAGGAGCTTGCTCTGTCAGGATTACATACATCGGTATGTCTCCACTTTTAGAGAAAGCGAACCAATAAGGCATGTTTTCAATCAGCGATTTTCTAAACATCACGGCGGCTGTTGCCATAAACCATGTTTCTTTTTCGATGAGAAAGTCTTCCGAATAAATAATATCCTTCTGATTGGGAGGATTAATTAAATAATCATTCCTTCCAGAATTGTCTTCAAATTTCATCAAGGCATTGTGAAAACACGCCGAATATTCGGAATGTCTGTCGAGAAAATCTGCTTGTTTTTGGAGTTTTTCTACATCACAAAAATAATCATCTCCCTCAATAAATATAATATATTCGCCTCGACACCGGCTGAGAGCGTATAAAAAATTTAGCTTTCCAGGGGTATATTCACGATATTTTTGACTTAAATTGAAGGGATGGAGATATACCTTGCAAAGCTCCGAATTATTTAAGGCAAAGTTTGTCAAGATTTCCCGAGTACCGTCAGTCGAGCAATCGTCACTGATGATTAGCTCAAAGTCAAAATTTGTTTTTTGGTTAATGATATTTTCCAAACAAACAGACACAAAATCCGCATGATTATATGTAATCATACAAATACTGACTTTGGTCTTTTCTTTGACAATAGGATTGCCGACCAAAGGTTCGGGAAATTGATTAAAAACCGATTTAATCTTCGTAAATAGCATATCCAAATCCTGATTTTCCAAATCCATTTCCATTATAAATCATTGTGAGGGTGCCATTATTATCAAAAACCATTGGATATTCTATCATTTGTGAATCCCAGCCCGTTTCGCTGATATCAATCCCAACATGATTATCTAATCTTTTCCATGATTTTCCATCTAAAGATTCAGCATATCCGATGCGATAGCTTCTGTCGGTATTATCTCTAAAATCATCTTTGGCTCTATAAGAAAACCACATTTTATAATGGTCTTTATACTTAATGACACTAGGCCTTGAGATTCCCCCTTCGTCTGGATGCTCAAAATCAATGGCAACCAATCCTTCTCTATGCCAATGAATACCATCGTTTGATTCGGCATATTTGATGTTGTAACAAGGCTCTAATATTGCACTTTCCTGGGGCTTGTGCCATTCGGTACAGCTTAAATACCAGATTTTATAAATTCCCTCATCGAAAAGTACACAAGCCGAGCCAGTAAAAAGTGGTTCGGTTGCGATAGTCCCTAAGACAGGCCCATCAAACATTTTCGCAAAATGAACCCCATCTTTGCTTGTCGCCAATCCGATAGAATTATGATAAGGAATGGTGTTTCGGACAGTCCAACCAATATAATAAAGCCATTTTTCTCCATTATGATGATTCATTAGCCAAGTCGGCATTATGCCGCAGTCATCAAACAAACCAGCAGAGCCAAGTGCCAAAATGGGTTCAGGATGTATATAAATGATATTATTTAGGTCATTTTTGTCCAAATCCATAAATGATGGGGTACACCTTCCTTGAGCATCACGGGTCGAATAATAAACTCTGACGAAAGCATCGTACGATGTATCGACACAAATAACATGTGCATGAGATTTATTCCAGCCAAATTCGTTTGAAGGTTTATAAATCAATCCTTTTTTTATCCAAGCCATTTTTTATAAATTAATATTTTTACTAGAGACATCAGATTTTACGGCAGGGTTTCCCTTCCAAATACTCCAAGGGTCGGTTTTGGGTTTGGTAATATTTGAACCCATCGCAACCAATGTTCCTTCTCCAATCATTGAGCCGTCTCGGATGGTTGCATTTACGCCAAAAAAGCTATATTCGCCTACGACGCATCTACCCGAAAGTACCACATGAGAAGTAAAATACACATGGTCTTTGATTTCGCTGTGATGCCCGATATGATTACCACTCCAAAGCACGACATCATTACCAATCTTAACAAATGGTTGGATGGTATTATCTTCAAGAATAAAGCAATTTTCGCCAATTTGGTTGGTCAAGACTGTTGCTTTTGAGCTGATATATGAAATAAAAGCATATCCCAAGTCTTTTACTTCTTGATAAACTTTAGCCCTTACTTGGTTCATCTTCCGTTCGCTTAGGGGAGCAAAAAATTTATACTCTTGAGGAGGATATAAATGAGTAATTTCTTCGAATGGAACTACCGGTAAGCCACAAAAAGTATCAGCTTTGATAAATTCTTTATTAACGGTAAATGCCACAATTTCATGTTCGGAATCATTGGTAAGATAATAATGTGCCAATTCTGCAATGAGTTCAGTACCAAATACAACTACTTTTGCCATAATGATAAATGTTATACGAGTTCGAAATTATTTAAGTGTTGATGAATTTCTTCTGGATGGCAAAACATCAATACATCAATCATGGAAAGCCAAGGGACAAAATCACCTTTGAATTGCTGATAAATGATGGGTTTTGAGCGGATAAAGTTAAGGAGTATTTTATTTTCTTCAAACAACTGCTTGTCATAAATAGAAATCCCTCCAATGGGATTGATATAGTGCCGTGCTTGTGCTTGTTTACATATATCTAAAATCCTATATTGTGCTTTTAATGCTGTATTTTCATACTGAGAGGAGTGCTCGATAATCTGGGTATTGATTTCAAGATATCGACAGGTTTTTTGGATACTTTTGGTTGCTAATGCCGCAATATTGCTGCTATCGATGAATATCACTTCTTGAATTAGATTAAAAATAGCCGAAAAATAGGGGGCTTTTTTATAAGATTGTTCAATAGTTTTGAGGAATTTTTGACTCCAATTGCCCAAATTCTCAACTTCGATTTCATTGATAAGTTTGTTTTGGCTTGCCCCGACGAGCGGAATGGTAAAAAGGCTTGCTTTCCCATTCTGCAAAATATTGTTTCTATTAATCCAGCCTTTCTTAATAAAATTTACATCGTCATAAATAACGAAGGTTTCAACCCTATTTATTAATTGAAAATAGCCAATATATGGAAAAAAATAGGGCTGCATGATGCCTAATGTTTTACTGTATGGAGAGGATGCTTCTATCATTGCTTTGTTTTCAAAATTCTTAGATAAAATTCACTCTCTTCTACCGGAGTATCAGTAGTAGAGTGTGCCGCTGGTTGTAATAATATATCTCCCAATTGAACCGAAAATACACCTTTGGAGTAAAACAAATATTCTGCTTCCCTCGGAATAGCTTTGACGGTTTTTCTGAAGGGATGGAGTGGAATCAGCTTTCGTTTGAAATCCTTTCCCCAAAGTGGGTATTCAAAATCTTCATGTTCTTGTTGTGTACCCAAGGCGACAATCGCATTTGGAGGGACTAGTTCATCAAATTTTTGATATGCTTTCAGAATCTCAGGTCTGGTGATGGTCAATTGTTCCATTCGGGTTAAATTGAAGATATTTCGCTCGTGTAATATTGGATATAGGGAGCGTTCGGAAACAATTAAAAATGCACTGACAGCAATCAAAATTATATTAATAGAAAGATAGATTCGGTACCATAAAGAAGGTTTTTCTCGAATGATAAAAACAAGTAAGGGTAAACACCAAACAGCCATATTCATAAAATACCTTGCTTTGATGGGGTCGTAAGGAGCTGAATAACAGAGAGATAGAAAATGAATAATGGCCGAAAATAATAAGACAAAATATATTTTAGGCTTTTTGTTTTTGCCTGAAAGACTCCAAAAAAGAGCAAGAATTATCGGTAAAAGTAATCCGAAACTAATGACTCCCCAGTAAGGACGTTCTTTGAAAAATACAAAGGCTGAATCGAAAGGGGCAACCACCCAAAATCTATCCTGTGCCAAGTTTAGTTTACGTGAAACTTTATCCGGAAAATATCTAAATATCGAGTCGAGTGTTTGTCCAACTGAAATATTTCTAATGCCATCCAAATGTAAAAAATCTGAGGAATATCTGCCGATATTCAAGAAGGTATTTTGAATTTTTTCGTTTCTCGAAAATTTTTCAACACCATGCCAATTCATAACTTCCCGAGGGGCAGACAAACTTCCTAAAGTGTAGGTCTTTTCATGAAGAATATTTCCGATATACCCAGTTGGCAAAACATACACCAAAATAGAAATGAGGAGTGAAACGCTTAAAAGTTTCAGGTATTGCATCACTTTTTTTCCCGATTCGAAAATAACATAAGCAACAAATAGAAGCAGTGAAGGGCTGATTAGAATAAACGTGACTTTATGCCCCATCCATATTCCGGTCATTATGGCAATGAATAGGATTTGTACTGCATTTGAATGGCGATTGAACCCTGATATGAAATATACCAATAGTGATAAATAGGCTGTTAAGACAATATCGGTTTCGGTGGTGGTTGCTTGAATGAGTGCTGTTGGTAGTAAAGCGGCTATTGCAGCAACCAACAGAGATTTGTTGAAATTATTACAAATATTTTTGGCTATGCCATAAGAAGCAGCTACAAAAACCCAATAAGAAAGGTAATGAATCAGTTTAAAACCCTTTTCGCCAAAAACCAAATACCCGAAAATTTGTAAGGTTGGCAAGGAGTTTGGATAAAAGTCAATCGTCCAGGTTGTCCCATCTAATCGGCTGATTTTTCCGTTTTGAAGATAATAGGCACACTTGACCAAATGACCAGTCATACTGTCCCATTCATTTGGATAAGTAACCAAAACAACAATTAAATTAATAAGGTTTACTCCTACAATACTAAAAAATAGAATCGAAAAAATAATTCGATAGAAAATAGAGCTTGTTTTCCACCAATCTTCGAGACCATTGAAAGCATTACTTAGCGAACTTAAAAGATTGAATAACGATGCCCCTTGGGATATTTTTTTGAATAAGATATGGTATAAATAGGCAAGAATATTTATACCTATTGCCCAATTTAGTACATGATTGATGCCTCCAATAGACCCCAATAAAAAACCAATGGGGATAATTATTGAGGTAAATCCAACAAAAAATTTTAAAGCATAATCAATAAGCCCATCAGCAAGATAAGCTGAATTGCGGTGTAATTGGAAAATCCACACCAATATTGAAAGAATAAATATAAAATACATCGACTAGAAAATTAGACCAAAACGGCAAAATGAGAGCCCTCCCCTAGCTCAAAATATAACGTAAAGAGATGCTTTCGGATGCAAAGATACGAAAAGCATCTCTTTAAATTAATATTATTCCAGAACTTAAATCAAAAACTCAAAGAGTTGGGGCTTATCATTTATATACTCAAACTCAATATTAAAAGAATTCATTCTTGTGATTAATGGCAGAAAATCGCTTTTTTGTTTTAGTTCAATACCCACCAAGGCGGGTCCTCTCTCCCGGGCTGTTTTCTTCGAATATTCAAAAAATACAATATTATCGGTTGGACTCAATACATCGTTGAGAAACTCTTTGAACGCTCCAGCTCTTTGAGGAAAACGTATGATAAAATAATGCTTCAAACCCTCATACAAAAGAGAACGCTCTTTAATCTCTTCTGTTCGGGTGATGTCATTGTTTCCTCCTCCAATGATACAGACAACATTTTTCCCTCTGATTTCTTCTTTGATAAAATCCAAAGCAGCAACAGACAAAGCTCCTGCAGGTTCGGCAACGATTGCCTCTTCATTATAAAGCTGGAGAATTGTGGAGCAAACCTTTCCTTCTGGAATCAAAAGAATCTCGTGATTCAGGTTTTCTTTACATACCTGATAAGTCAAATCTCCTGCTCGGCGTACTGCTGCTCCATCAACAAACTTGTCAATCTCATCCAACGTAACAACCTCGCCATTGTCGATGGCTGTTTTCATTGTTGGCGAACCCAAGGGTTCTACAGCGATTAATTTAGTTTTGGGAGAAAGTTGTCTAAAAACTGTTGATACCCCAGAAGCCAAGCCCCCTCCCCCGATAGCAAAAAGCAAATAGTCAATCTTAAAATTAGCATCCTTAAATATTTCTAGTCCAACAGTGCCTTGTCCCTCAATGACCTGTAAGTCATCAAATGGGTGTACAAAGGTAGCGTGATGCTCTTCACAAAAGATTTTAGACGCATGAAAAGCATCATCGTAAGTGTCACCAACCAATTCGATCCGAATGTATTCTTTGCCAAACATACCAACTTGTTTGATTTTTTGTTGGGGAGTTGTTGTTGGCATAAAAATCGTACCATTTACTTGCATTTTACGGCAAGCATACGCCAAACCTTGAGCATGATTGCCTGCACTGGCACAGACTACCCCACGGCTTTTTTGTTCGTCGCTCAAGCTAATCATTTTGTTGTATGCCCCTCTTATTTTATAAGAGCGTACTACCTGAAGGTCTTCTCGCTTAAAGTAAATATTAGCCCCAAATTGTTCGGAAAAATTAAGATTTTGCACCAAAGGGGTATGCACAGAAATCCCTGTAAGCCGTTGGGCTGCTAGATAAATATTGTCTAATTCGGGGATGTGTGTTGTCGTTCGTAAATGATTATTTTTTGATGACATGATGATAGTTTGTTGATTATTTTGAACAAATGTGGATAAGTGTCGATGTTTGTCCACAAAGTGCAGAATTGTCCACATTTGGTGTCAAATATATATAAAAAATTTACCTTTTATGAAATAATTTCTATTTGTTGAAGGTTGACAAGTTCTTTGATTAACTCTGTGATTTTTTTTTGATTGACTCTATTATTTTCTAATCGACTAATTTTTAGCCACTTTTCGTATAATTTTTCAAAAGAGGTTTCCATATTACTAGAAAGTAAATCAAGTAACTGACACATAGACGGGGGTAATAATAACTCCTGAAAACAAATACCATCAGATGATACCTGAAAATCATAGTAATACGTGGTGTCATACCGCAATGAATTGAACCAATTGTACTTACTTTTTAGTGTTTTTTTTATATTTCGTTTAATTTTAAGATGTTTAGAATTGTCAAATTCTGAAGCGAAAAAGAATAGATTGTCTTCAAAATGTTGATAAATAAGCTCTGAACTGGTATTTGAACAATAATTTTGAATCAAAACAAGTCTATTGCTCTCAAATGTATAAGCGTCAGAAATGTATTCATCATTTATGGCGTTTATTATTTGTGTGTTATTTTTATCAATAAAAGGCTCAAGGACTTTATTAATTAATTTATTGGTACGAAGATAGGGCATTTGCAAAACATCTTTAGAGGAAACAAACAAATACTCTGCCTTAGGCAACTGTTTTTCGGCTATGGGGTCAAGCAGGATACGATATTCGTTTCTTAATTTTTCGTTGGATAGACAAAGATGGTTGATTTTTTCGAGTTGCTCTGGCCAAATTTTGCTTAACCAATATTCCATCTGATTACAATACTGAATGCGTTGTTTAAATGTGGCCACCAAGTGTATAAAATTAGGTTCGAGATTAGGTTCAAGTGCCAAAAAATTGGTTACATCTTCGAAATTCGTTCTAAAGACCGGTTTTCTTAAGAATTTAAAATTTGTTTCCTTAAAGTGAGCATAGCATATAAGTTGGACTTGTTCTAAGTAAATTTCATAAAATGGAAATTCTTCTTTCTTTTGACGTAAAGTATTTATGTTTTTTTCTAAAAAATCTACTACTTTTTGGTAAAATTCGTAAAAAAAATGTGTATTATATCCTCCTATAATTCCCGTATTACAAGCCATTGAGCGGCTGGCAAAAGGTGTTTGAAGAAAAGCGGGCATTTGTAGAAGCGATACAGAATTTCTCCAATTAATATGGTACATTGGGTCGTCTAATTCAAGACTTTGTGCTATAATTTCTGAATTGAGTATATCTGTGTCTGCTTTTTTAAACCAATACACATCACCATCAACATGGACAAATGGCTCAGTTTGTGTGGCATAAGTAGCTAATTTTCCGATAGTCCAAAAATCATTCACAAATGCTGGTGGATTGTCCATCACGGAATGGATTTTATCATATGATAGTCCCAATGTTTTGGCAAGCATTTCTATTCCCTGAGTGTTACCATATAAAATAATTTCAGAAAATTGTCTTTTTAATAGTGCAAAACTGAGCGACCAACTAATATACTCATATCGTTTGTTTATCCATCCTCCGCAATTGAATAGATTATTTTTATTCGGATTTATCCAAAATGTTTGTATCGCTTTCATTATCTTTAGATTTTTATAGATTGTAACAATAAATATATTTTGATTTATTTTAAAAAGATATTTAATTTTAAAAAACATAACAAAAATGTATAGAATAGATAAACAAAACATTGTACTTGAAGTCTTTGATGATGAGGGGGTATTACTTAATATTTCTCAGGGTAAATATTATAGTGTGCGAGGACGTACTATTTTGAGGGTCTTGGATTTGCTTTCTCACCCAATATCGTTAGGCTATTTAAAAGAGGTCATTAGTAACGAATACTTGGTTAATCCAGAAATCTTAGAGTCTGAACTTAAAGATTTGATAAATATTTTACTATCTGAATGTATTGTTATATTGGAGAATAACGACAAAACAGAACACCACTGGCTGACACAGGAATTTGTTTCTAAACAACCCTATACCCCATTAAGCATCGAAATTTTTGATGATATGCAAGACCTAATCATGCTTGATCCCGTTCATGATGTTGAGGCATTGAAAGGATGGCCTTATCAAAAAAATGAGGATGGAAACAAAATGTAATATTTATCAGATTGCCGAACAATCTTTTGAAATCAAAATTGTGGGCAATTTTGATTGGAAAGACTACTTGAGAGCGATTGAACACCTCAAAGCACAAGCACCTTTAGATGGTTGTGTTGAGGTAAATTTGATTGAAACCAAATCGTCTGGAGAAAGACCTCCTGATGATATTCTAAATTGGTATTCGGTAAATCCATATTCTGGTGAGTTAGAGGGATATTCCTCTGATAAATGTGCTATTTTTAATTCAAATGAGCCATCTGTTCTTTTGATAGATTATATAAATCGTAAAATACATTTTTGGGTAGAGGATTTTTCTAATTTACCTCCAAATGAACGTGCTGCTCCATTGAGAGTTTTGTTTCATTATTGGTTTAGAAATACATCTAAATTTATGTGTCATGCGGCGGGTCTATCGCTCGCCAATAATGGGGTTTTGTTCACGGGAAAGGGTGGGTCTGGCAAATCGACAAGTACCCTTATAAGTGTTTTAGAGTCAGAATTAAAATATGCAGGAGATGATTTTCTATTGGTAGATTCGAATACATGCAAGGCGTTTAGTCTATATAATGTTGCTAAGTTAAACATGAATCAGTTTGAAAATTTTCCTCAATTAATGAAACATATTGTAAATAAAGAAATGATTCCTCTAGAAAAGGGGCATATTTATATGAATGAGATAAATCCTTCAAAAATGATTCGAGAATTTGATATAAAAGCCATATTACTTCCAACAATTACAGGACAAGAACATTCAAATATCGTTTCTTGTACACAAGCGGAATCCTTTAAAGCATTGACTCCCTCATCGGTTTGGATTTTAAGAGCTGACAGAGAATCAATTGAAAAAATGAGAAAATTCATTAACCAAGTTCCTTCTTATAGGCTTTTGGCAGGAACTCAGTTAAGCGAAATACCTCACCAAATAATTACATTTATTAATGAAAATTAGTGTTATCATTCCCGTTTATAATGTTGGTCAGTATTTGGACGCATGTATAGACTCTGTTCTTTGTCAGACTTTTCAAGATTTTGAGATTATTGCTATAAATGATGGATCTACTGACAATTCTCTTGAGATTTTAGAAAAGTATCAGAAGAAAATCAGGATTTTTACTCAAGAAAATGCTGGTCTTTCAAAGGTTCTTAATTTAGGAATTAGCAAGTCTTTAGGGGAGTATATTGCATTTCTCGATGGGGATGATTTGTGGGTAAAAGATAAATTAGAAAAGCAATTAAATCTAATAGAAAGTGAGCCTCACGTTGATGCTGTATTTGGAAAAATAAAACAATTTTTAAGCGATGAGTTGCTCGAGAAAAAGGATAGGTTTAGGTTTGAGGAGTATCCTGCTTCTCCATTTATGAAAATTTCGATTTTGATAAAAAATACTGCTTTTATGAGGTTTGGTTTGTTTGCAGATGTGAAATTTGGTGATTTCGTCGAATGGTTTGATAGAGTGAGGTCTTTGGGATTAAACTATCTGTTATCAAATGAAATTATTGCTTTTAGAAGAATAAGAGAGAATTCTATGTCTCAACAAAACGGATATTATGAAAGTCTATTACATATTTTGAAAAAGAAAATCGAAGCGAAAAGAATGGATTCTTATTAGAATAGATTATAAATCCTTCTTTTTACTTGCTTTAGCCGAATTCAAAATAATTTTATTGAAACAAATAGGTATTATAATTAAAACCATGATGGTGATAGGGGCAGTTTTGGTTCTTACATTTTTTATTAATTTTATTGGAATAGTTGCTATTTCGGTAAGAATTGTGGGTATTCGAACCCAAAAAATGGCGGCTTCTTATGCGGTTTATAATATTGTTTTTTTGTTGGCGAGGTTTGCAAGTACTTTACAAGCCCCTCTATTAGCGAAAACAATTGAAAATGAGATTATTAGTGGCAAAGAAGCCAATCATGCGTTGTTCTTTAAAATATACTTAGCGTCTATTTTTGGAAGTATTTTTGGGGCTTTAATGATTCCAACCATGCAACGTTTTATGTACCGGGCTGTCGAAAAAGTATATGCCAAAAACTCCTTGGTGAAAATTATTTTTGAGTCTTTTAGGCTAAAAACAGCTCAGCATTTTTTTCAATCAATTACCTTACCTAAGCTAGATAATTTGAAAAAAATAAAATCGATTGAAGGGGTATCTTTTTCCATTTTGGTATATAATAGCATCATAACCGGTTTTTTAACAATCAGTGTTCTTTCTTGTCTGTATGCCGGATATTTGGCACCTGCTTTACGCACCACCTCTTTATCTTTAAATGGTTTTATATCGGGGATATCCTCTGTTTTGTTTTTAATTGTCGTCGAACCTCATTTAGGGATTATGGCAGATAAGGTTATCAATAAAGAAAAATCAGACGTGGTATTTAGAAAATATATTGTACAAGTAGCATTGGCAAGGGTTTTTGGTGTTGGATTAAGTATTTTCTTGTTAGTTCCTTTGGCACAAGTAATAGTATTTTTAGCAAAGCATATTTTTACTCAATAATAAGGACTGTCCGAAAGTTGCTTGTATTTTTTATGCCAATTTTTTCATACATGAAGATTTTCTTTCGGACAGTTCTTATTTTTAATTTGTCTTGATTTCAATTTTGAATTTCTCTTTATTCGGGACACACTTGCCGTCTTTGTTTGTACAAGTCTGACACTCAACTTTCCCTTCAATAGTCGGATTTGATTTCAAAATTTTTACTTTTTGAATGAATTTTGCCTCATGCTCAAAATAGGCAACTTTCCCACCCCAAATTTCATCGTATTTTTCCTTTGGCTTTATCGCAACAAGCTTTCCGATTGGCTGAAATGTTTCGTTTTTTGTAAAATTAACAGAAGTAGGCAAAGGGCCGTCCACCTTTAATTCAGAAGAATACATATACCAATTATCATCAATTTTTGCCTGAAATACGATATCTATCGTCTCTCCGACTTTGGCATTGGTTTTTGAACTACTGATAGTCCATTTGGCTGGTTTTAAAATTTGAGCTTGGATGTTGGTGCCTATAAAGCACAGAAACAAAATAATTTGATTTTTTTTCATTGATAGTGCTGGTTTGATATCTGTTTAATTTTTTTAAATAAGTGACCACAATAAGTCTAAACAAATGCCTATATAAAACAATTATTTATTCGTTTTCAAGTATTTGTATATGCTCGTCTTTAATTAACGGAAAGTTGTTCATTTTCATATATAACTGTGTGAGTACAACTATGTCAGCCGAACAATATTTAGTTATTTTTGGCATATTTTTTTCCACATAATATACATGACTTACCTGTGAGCCATTCATTTCCGATTTGCTGCTTGTGATTCCAAAAATGGTTGCCAATAGTTCTAAAGAGGTGTAGTGCTTATAGTCTCCAAATTTCCATAATTCTAAAGTATCCAAATGGGGAACTTCCCAAGACTTTTTACCTAACAATTTTAGTACTTTGGGTAATTCGATGCCATGCATCAACATTCTTCGACAAATATATGGAAAATCAAACTCTTTGCCATTGTGTGCACATAGCTTTAAATTTTTTCCAGATTTGTGTCTTTCCAAGATTTGTCGAAATTCTGTTAATAAGTCGGCTTCAGATGGATGATAAATGGTTTTTACTTTCAAAGAGGGTTCTCCAGACTCATCCTCAAAAACTCCTCCAATTCCTATGCAGATAATCTTTCCAAACTCGGCATAAATTCCAGCTTTCTTCAAATAAAATGTGTCTGCATCTAATTCTTCGTCATTCTTCAAATATATGGCTTTTTTTAGCCAAAGCGACTTTAAACTGTCAGGTAAGTCGCTCAGGTATTCTGTTTCTGAAACAGTTTCAATATCTATGAATAAGATATTCTTGAGGTCTTTTAAATCTGTTGCGTTCATTTCTTTTTTGTTTAGTTCAGCAAAATATTTAACAAATGAAATAAATAATTATCCCCCACACAAGCCAATAAATTGGTAATAAAGCTATGATTATTCCCAATACTATCGAATCGTAAAATACAGACCCCTTGGTGATTTTTTGAGAAAGTATAGAGGCAATCGAATAAATAGGCAACTGAAATGGATAAGCTATCCAATAAATAATTGAATAGAAGCTACTTTTCGACGAGAAATGCCAATTTTGCAAAGCTGTCATCTGGGAGCTTAATACTTGATTAAATTGCTTAATAAAGCTTGATTCGTCGGTTGATACATCGAATATATTTGCTTCGATTGCTTCTCCCATATTAATATTAACAACCTTACCAAAAGTATTAAAAGTATTGTATGTAATTCCAACAGGAATAACCTTTAAAGGCACTCCTGATTTCCAAGACGACAAAGCCAAACGAGCCGTTCCTTTTTTTAATGGGAGTAAATGATTTTGGTTCTTACAAATGCCTTCCGAAAAAATCAAGACAATTTCGTCCATCTGAAATAGCCCTAAACATCTGCTGAAGGTTTTGTCATTGGCACTCATATTTTCTCTGCCTTCTGAGATTCTATGAATTGGAAGCATAAACAAACTCGAAAGGATGTTTCTGGCAGTTTTCTTTTTAAATACGTCTCCTCTTGCCAATGACCAAACCCTTCTTTTTAATAAACATGCAATAATCACAGCATCTAAAAATGAATTTGGGTGATTAACTGCCAACAAAACTGGTCCTTTTTGAGGAAGATTTGATAGCCCACTAATGAATCGATTCTTGATGAAAAAATATAAAACAAAAGAAACAAACGGTCGTAAAATGTAATATAGCAAGGGTCTGAAATATATAATTTAATAGAAAATGATGATAGCAAAATTCAAATATTTTTATTCAAAAATGAATTTCTGATAAAAAAAATGAATTTAAAATCAAAAATATGTAAAAACTCTTAATTTTTATCTTTATTCGCAAAAGTAAGAAATTATTTTTCTTAATTTTGAACAAAGTAAATCGGCTAAACTATAAAATGTGCTGAAAATATGCTAAAACAAATTATTAAAGTTTTATTGATTGGGCTAAATATAATTATTGCTTTTGCTTGTGGGCGGGCAGTAACTCCCCAAAAAAGCAATCCAATTACCATCGGAAATTATGATGAAAACCTAGAGGTGGTAAGGATAAAATATGAAAATAAAATAGCTGTGATGCCTACAGAAAATAAAGGCTATAAAGAAAAAAAGACGGAACAAATGTATCAATTTCCGCAACAAATCAATCGAAAATTGGAGATAGCCCTTGATTCTATTGCTTCGAGAAATAAGAATATTAAATATGTATCAGGATTTAGAATTCAGGTATATGTAGGAAATGAAAAAAAAGAAATGGAAGAAGCAAAAATTTATTTGTTTCAAAATTATCCAGAACTAAATACTTATTTGTCATACAGCCAACCTAGTTATAAACTCAAAGTGGGTGATTTTATAAGCAGATTGGAAGCTGAAAAATATTATCAGAATATTAAAGATAGGTATTCTTTGGCGATGATAGTCAATGATAAAATTGAAATAAAAATATTACAATCAAAGTAACAGAATTAATAAATAATCACTATCAATATACATAGTCTAAATACTTTAACATGAAAGCATTTGTTTTTCCTGGTCAAGGAGCTCAATTTAGTGGAATGGGTAAAAATCTGTTCGAGTCTTCGGAATCTGCTAAAAGTTTATTTTTAAAAGCCAATGATATTTTGGGGTTTGAGATTACCAAAGTGATGTTTGAAGGAACGGAGGAGGAGCTAAAACAAACCAACGTAACCCAACCTGCCATCTTTTTACATTCTGTGATTTTGGCATCGACAATCGAAAATTTCAAACCTGATATGGTAGCAGGGCATTCATTGGGGGAGTTTTCTGCCTTGGTGGCGGCGGGGGCTTTGTCATTTGAAGATGGTTTAAAGTTGGTATCTCAACGGGCAGATGCCATGCAAAGGGCTTGTGAAATCAATCCTTCTACAATGGCTGCGATTCTAAATTTAGCAGACGAAGTGGTAGAGGAAATATGTGCTTCTGTGTCGGGGATAGTGGTAGCTGCAAACTATAATTGTCCAGGGCAATTAGTTATTTCTGGTTCTATTGATGCTGTAAATGAGGCGTGTGAAAAAATGAAGGCGGCGGGGGCTAAACGGGCTTTAGTACTTCCTGTAGGGGGGGCTTTCCATTCGCCATTGATGGAACCAGCAAGAGAGGAATTGGCAAATGCAATTGAAAATACGGTGTTCTCAAAGCCAATTTGCCCCATTTATCAAAATGTAAATGCTTTGCCTTCTGATAATATTGAAATAATTAAACAAAATCTGATTTCTCAATTGACAGCTCCCGTTAGATGGACACAATCTGTCAGGAATATGGTTGCAGATGGAGCAACTGAATTTGTCGAATGTGGACCTGGAAAGGTATTACAAGGTTTAGTGAAAAAAATCGCTCCTGAAGTTGCCACAGCAAGTGTTTAATAATAAAAAAAGCCCGAATTTAATAGTTCGGGCTTTTTTATTATTTTTTCTCAAATATCATGATTTCCCCAGAGGGTTTTGCTAACCCTAAAATAAGGGTGTTTTTGTCTTGAAATGAATACTTATTTGCCGTGCCTAAATATTGAAAATATTTCAACTCAAATTGATTGGCTTCCAATGGGCCTGCCATTTTTGTACTTCCAATATCAGAGATTTTGATGGATTTGGTTGTCTCATTAACAAGCATGGTGGCAAAATAAAAATTAACCGAAGAACGACCATTCAAGACAAGTTTTCCATCTTCTTCTTTTATTTCTAAAGTTACTTCGTAAGGGACAACCGCCTTGTTGGCAAAAGACTTAAATTGCCAATTACCAATTAGATTTTTTGAACTAATGCTCGAATCTAAAATTGGCGTATCAGACTCTTTCTTAGAACAAGACATTGTTAGAATAAGTGTAAAATAAATTAAGAAGTATTTCATTGTATTGGTTTAGTTTTTTGTAAAATAATATGAAAATCCATCTGGAAAATTATCGCTCAAAATTAGCTCGGTTTCTGAAACATCGGAAATTACATAGGATTTACCATTGCTAAGTTTGATAAAATCGTCGGGGTCTTGTTTGAAAATTGAGGTAGCCTTAACTACCTCAAATCGCCCTGAATCTTCAAGGACACCGTTTTTAAACAAAGCAAATTTATATTTAAAGTCTAAAGTCATTTTTTTATGATACCCAGCGGTAGTCGGTGTGATGCTTAAGCCCGCTATTCCTCCTTTGGTGTATTTCCAATTCCACTCTCCAAAAATTGGATTGCTTGTCAATTCTTCTTGTTTTTGACAAGAAACAAAAAGAAATACTATCAAAAAGAGAGAATATTTATTCATAAATCCAATTTTTTAGAAACTCAGCTTGTCGAGGGAAAAACAAGGTTTGCTGGTTTTTCCCTACGACGAAACAAACGTTTCTGTCTGAGCATACTACCCTTTTCATAAACAAAGACCTATAATTCAATGTTTTGGTTGGAATGGCTTTTGAAAATTTATATATTTATGAAAAAAAACAAACTAAACTATGAAAAAAAAACTATTAATTGCTTTATTGTCAGTATCTTATGTAATTCATGCTCAGGATAGAATTTCAGGAAAAACTTGGGCGGGTCGCTCCGAAGTAATCGCTCAAAATGGAATGGCTTGTACCTCTCACCCACTTTCTACACAAGCTGCCATCGAGGTATTAAGAGCTGGAGGGAGTGCCGTAGATGCCGCCATTGCCGCCAATGCGATGGAGGGAATGGTGGAACCCCATGTCAATGGAATTGGAGGAGATTTGTTTGCGATTGTATGGGATGCTAAAACAAAAAAATTATATGGGCTGAACGGCTCAGGACGTTCGCCTTATTCTTTAACTTTGGAAGAGTTCAAAAAACGAGGACTTACACATATTCCCGCTTTGGGGCCTTTGCCAATAAGTGTACCAGGCTGTGTGGATGCTTGGTTTGAATTGCATAAAAAATTCGGAAAATTATCAATGGAAAAAATCCTTTCGCACGCCATCGGCTACGGAAGAAATGGTTTTCCGGTACATGATGAATTGGCTGTGAGTCTTAGAAATGTACCCAAAACGTATGGAAAATTCCCGAATATCAAAGAACATTATTATCCAAATGGAGAAGTGCCTAAAAAAGGGGATATTTTCAAAAATCCAAATTTGGCAAATACATTGGAAAAAATTGCAAAGGGTGGAAGAGATGCCTTTTACAAAGGAGAAATTGCACAAACAATTGACGCTTTTATGAAAAAAAATGGAGGCTTTTTGAGTGCAAAAGATTTAGCCGACCATACTTCTACATGGATTGAGCCGGTATCAACTAATTATAGAGGCTTTGACGTTTGGGAATTACCCCCTAATGGACAAGGCATTGCGGTTTTGCAAATGTTGAATATTCTGGAAGGCTATGATTTTTCAAAAATTCCGTTTGGTAGTGCAGAACACGTACATTTATTCACTGAGGCAAAAAAGTTAGTATTTGAAGACAGAGCAAAATTTTATGCAGACCCAGAGTTTGCTAAAATTCCTGTAAAGTCTTTAATCTCAAAAGAATATGCCGCAGAAAGACGAAAATTCATTGATTTGAACCGAGCCGCTGCTCACTATGATGCAGGAAACCCAGCACTAAGAGAAGGAGATACTATTTATTTGACTGTTGCTGACAAAGAAGGTAATATGGTATCGTTGATTCAAAGTAATTATCGTGGTTTTGGTTCGGGTATGATGCCTGATGGTTTGGGCTTTATTTTACAAGATAGAGGAGAACTTTATAATTTGAAAGAAGGAGAAAACAATACTTATGCTCCTCACAAACGACCTTTTCAAACAATTATTCCAGCGTTTATAACAAAAGATGGACAACCATATATGAGTTTTGGTGTGATGGGTGGTGCTTTTCAGCCTATGGGGCATGTTCAAATTGTAATGGACGTGGTTGATTTTGGAATGAATCTACAAGAAGCAGGAGATGCTCCTCGTCTAAATCACGACGGCTCTTCTGAACCTACGGGAGAACCAATGGAAGGGGTAGGAATGATTACTATGGAGTCGGGAATTCCTTATGAAACCATACGTGGGTTGATGCAAAAAGGACATAAAGTGGGCTATACTTTAGGTCAATATGGTGGCTATCAGGCAATTAGATATGACTCAGAAAGAAAAGTGTATTTTGGAGCTTCTGAGTCGAGAAAAGACGGACACGCCGCCGGATTCTGATAGATTATGAAACGAAAATATGGTAATAATTGAGATAAAACCTTAAAATAAAAAACATCAAAATAATTAAAATGAAAAAAAAATTAACCCTAATTTTCGCACTTTTAATGTCGAGCATGGTCGTTTTTTCTCAGAAAAAGAAAAAAAGTGACACAAAGCCAGATGTTCTTGCCGAGACCATGCCGATGGCAACAAGTGCAACAGAAAGACTTAACGGTTTTGAACAAAGAAAAAAATTGATTGCAAATTCATTATTGAAAAATCTAACATTCAAAAATGTGGGCCCTACAGTAATGAGCGGAAGAGTGGTCGATATTGATGCGAATCCCAATAATCCATCAGAATTTTATGTAGCTTATGCTTCAGGTGGACTTTGGCATACTGTCAATAATGGACAGTCTTTTACTCCATTATTTGATAATGAAGCAGTGATGACTATTGGGGATATTGCCGTGAATTGGCAAACCCGAACGATATGGCTTGGCACCGGAGAAAATAATTCAAGCCGTTCGTCTTATTCGGGTGTTGGCATGTACAAATCGCTAGATGGAGGAAAAACATGGGAGCATTTGGGCTTGCCTGAATCGCATCATATTGGAAGAATTGCTCTACACCCAACAGACCCCAATACTGTTTGGGTAGCTGTTTTAGGCCATCTGTATTCTGAAAATAAAGAAAGAGGAATGTACAAAACAAACGATGGTGGCAAAACTTGGAAACAAACGCTATACATCAATGAAAATACAGGAGCTATTGATGTCAAAATTGACCCGCTTCATACCAATATTCTATACGCAACCATGTGGCATAAAGAAAGAAAAGCATGGAATTTCGTAGAGTCAGGGTCAGAATCGGGAATTTATAAAAGCATAGATGCAGGAGAAACATGGCAACTCATCTCTGTGCCGGAGTCTGGGTTTCCAACTGGAAATGGAAATGGAAGAATAGGATTGGCGATTTATCCACAAAATACTAACATTTTGTATGCCATTGTGGATAACCAGGCTAATAGACCCAAAAAAGAAGCTAAAGAGGAGGGAAACAAATTAACTCAAAAAATACTCAAAAAGCTTACGAATGAAGAGTTTTTAGCACAAACAGATGCCTCAATCAATGAATATTTAGATTCAGAAGGATTTCCTGAAAAATACACGGCAAAATCATTAAAAGAAGAAATTCGGAAAGGAAAGACATCGGTTAAAGATATTTATCAATACACCCATAATGGAAATGATGATTTATTCGATACACAAATAAGCGGTGCAGAGGTGTATAGAAGTGAAGATGCTGGAAAAACATGGAAAAGAACGCATGAAGACTACTTGGATAATGTGTATTTTACTTATGGATATTATTTCGGACAAATATGGGTTGACCCTACAAATGATAAAAAAATCGTGATTGTTGGTGTTCCGATTTTGCGTTCGGATGATGGAGGAAAATCTTTTAAAAGTATTGAAAGAGAAAATGTCCATTCCGATCATCACGCACTTTGGTTCAATCCGAAAGACTCCAAACATTATATCAATGGAAATGATGGAGGAATTAATATTACGTACGATGATGGTAAAACATGGTTTAAAGCTAATTCTCTCCCAGTTGGACAGCTCTATCACGTATCAGTAGATATGGCAAAACCGTATCATGTGTACGGAGGCTTGCAAGATAATGGCGTTTGGTATGGTTCATCAACGAATGCGTTCGATTATAACTATGGGATTTTTGATAATGGAGACGGATATAAATTCTTGTTAGGTGGAGACGGAATGCAAGTACAAGTGGATTGGAGAGATAATAATACGGTTTATGCAGGATTTCAATTTGGAAACTATTTCAGAATTAATAAAGCAACCAATGAACGAAAAAGGTTAGATGTTCCACGTGAATTAGGTGAAGCTCCATACCGATTCAATTGGGAAGCACCCTTAACCATTTCGAGACATAATCAGGATATTATATATTTTGGGTCAAATAAATTTCATAGAAGTCTTGAAAAGGGAGATAATTTTAAAACACTCTCTGGCGATTTGACTAAAGGTGTGAAAGAAGGAGATGTTCCTTTTGGAACTTTGACAACTATTGAAGAATCACCTATTCGATTTGGCTTAATTTATACAGGTTCAGATGATGGACTCGTGTATGTTTCAAAAGATGGAGGCTATTCTTTTGAAAAAATTATGGATAAAAACCTTTGGATTAGTGGAATTGCGGCATCCAACCATAAAGAATCCAGAGTATATGTTTCATTAAATGCGTATCGAAATGACCATTTCAATGCTTATTTGTATGTATCGGAGGATTATGGCAAAAATTGGACACCAATAGGCTCAGATTTGCCAGCAGAACCGATAAATGTAGTGAAGGAAGACCCTAAAAATGAAAATATCCTATATGTTGGAACAGACAATGGTTTGTATATTTCGATAGATCGTGGAAAGTCTTTTATGAATGCTAATGGCATGGGATTGCCAAATGTTTCGATACATGATTTGGTGATTCATCCTCGAGAAAACGAACTAGTTGTCGGAACGCACGGCCGCTCAATTTATATCGCTGATGTGAAACCATTACAGGCTCTCACAGATGAGATGCTTGCAAAAAACATACATGTAAATGATTTATCAACAATCACTTATAATAATAATTGGGGTAAAATGTTTGATAAATATGTGGAGCCAGAAGAAAGAAAATATCCTATCAATTATTATTCAAAGTCTTCGGGTAAATTATCTTTGAAAGTACAGACCGAAGATGGCATAACCCTGAAAACCATAGAAGAGGACGCAGAGGCTGGTTTAAATACGTTGAACTTTAATCAAGCGATTGACGAAACTCAAAAAGAAGTTTATGAAAAATATCTGAATTCCACTAAAAAAGCAGAGGAAAAAGAAGTAAAATTAGCACCAGCAGACGATAAAAAGATTTACTTTAGACCCGGCAAATATCAGTTTGTTTTTGAAATAAACGGAGAAAAAATAAGCAAAACTCTTGAAATCAAAGCTCCTGAAAAACGTGCTAGAAGAAATATGGCTCCAAAACCGACTGCCTCTCCTGAGGAATTTGAAGAATGGTACGAGGAGATGGGGTTTGAAGAAACCAAAAAATAATTTTCAAGAAAACTGTCCGAATATCGAGTGAGTGAGTCAATCCGCAGGTTGAGAATGAGATTTCGGACAGTTTTATAATTTTAGATAATTAAGCAATCAATGAAAATTCCGGTTAATATTATTACGGGTTTTTTGGGTGTGGGGAAAACGACTGCAGTCATGCACTTGTTATCACAAAAACCTAAAACGGAAAATTGGGCAGTAATTATAAATGAATTTGGAGCAGTTTCGATTGACCATACATTGATAGAAGAGAAAGATGGCTTGATAATCAAGGAAATAGCGGGTGGTTGTATCTGTTGCACGTCGAATTTACCCATGCAAACTATCTTAACAACTTTGCTGAGAAAACAAAAACCAGACAGAATATTGATAGAACCAACGGGAATGGGGCATCCAGCAGGAATAATTGACTTGCTTCAAAACCAATATCTGAAAAATATATTAGAAATACGAGCTACGGTTTGTTTGGCAGATGCCCGAAAGTGGGCAAAGGAAGAAATTCGTTCGCATGAAACTTTTCAAGACCAAATAAATTTGGCAGATGTGATTTTGGTGAATAAAGTAGATTTAACAGATAGACTATTGGTAGAAAAGTTTATCGATTGGGCTAATTCACTATTTCCTCCTAAATTATTAGTTTCGGCTATTGAACAAGCAAAAATTCCAATTGAATATTTGGATTTGATACATGAATCGTCTCAAAAGGCAAGCTTTCCAGATGCTCATACTCACCCCCATATACATACAAGCCAAGAAATGGAAGAACTTCCAGAGCTTGGTAAGCCTATAAAAAAAGTATTGAAAGGCTTCGGTATCTATACTTGCGGATGGATTTTCTCAAATGATGAAATATTTGATTTGACAAAATTAAAGCTATTTTTTCAAAATGCTCAAGGCTTAAATCGAGCAAAGGGAGTATTCCGAACGGGAAAAGAATGGGTCTTTATTAATGCGGTAGGAAATGAATTTTCGGTGCAATACATCGCTTACAGAAAAGATAGCCGAATAGAGTTAATCGCCGACTATGAATTAGATTGGCTAGTTTTTGAAGTAAAAATAAACGAATGTATAAAGAAATAAAAATTGTGATTTGGATTAAATCCAAATCACAATTTTCCATTTAACTCCCAATTATATTCAAGAAAACTGAATTTTCCTGTCGGCGAAACTTTCGTTTTGGAATATTTATTAATCCACTGATTGATTGTCATTTTAGATTCAAAATCAGCAGCATACCAATTAAAAATACTAGATAGTTTGAGGTCTTTAGCACGAATGATATTTTTATCAGAATCGTTGATAAAATCGCTGGCTTGTTCGTCTAATTGACGAGACAATTTTGAGGCAACGAATGCCTCATTTCTCAATTTTGGACAAGATTTTGCTGCACAAACCAAGGCAAAATGAATGCGAGGCTCATCAAAATTTTTTCGAATTATCCCATGTTCAATCGTATTCAAATCGAGTTTTTTGCCCGAAATACTAATAAATTTGATATCCCAAGGAGAATTAACAAGAGGAATTTTTATTTTATCGCCGATATCTTTAATACTTTTAAGAGAATTCGAACTATGGTCTAAAATTAGCTGCACCGTAAAAGCATTGTAAGCATTAATCCAGAAAGCCAATTGTTCATCCTTACTCCATTGTTCGTTTGGGGCATTGTTTTGGAGCAAGTTTAAATATGATTTTAGGATTGAAATGTCTTTTTTGAATCCCGCATAATCTACAATACCCTGATTATCAACATGTTTTTTTAAAAGATTATCCCAAATTTCATGACTGATAGGTTTCGCTCCTGACATAGGGGCATCAGTTGCCAAACAAGCTTTGGTCAAGAAAGAGAAAAAAACAACTACTAGATAGAACGTTCTCATAAAAAATTAAACTCGTAAGAAAATGCGTTGTTGGTACAAAAATCTTAAAAAAAGCCATTTAATCAAAATAATTACCGAAATGAGTACGACCTCGTGATATTGCTGTCCGATGAGTTGCCCAATCCATGTACAAATGCTTGAAGCAGTGTATTCCCAATCAATAAAACCACCAGACATATAAATGAGAATGGAATTCATGCCGATAACTGTGAAGAAAAAAGCCCAATTTTTATATTCAAGAATATCGATAACAGCATAAAAAATACTTAAAAGAATCAAACTGCATCCTCCAGCATAGAGCATGAAAGAACTTGTCCAAAGATTTTTGTTGATGGGGAAATAAATATTCCAAATTCCTCCGATAATCAAAAAAACAAACCCACTCAAAATCAGACGAATGAATTTCTGAGTTGGAGAAAATGTACTTGATTCTTTTAGAAAATTTCCTGCAAAAATTCCTAGCAAGCCCGTCGCAATAGCAGGAATAGTAGAAAAAAGACCTTCAGGGTCATGAATTCCTAAATGTAAGCGTCCAGGAAGAATACTTCTATCGAGCCAAGACACGACATTCCCTTGCATAGTCAAATCTCCAGCAGAATAACCCGGAGCAGCCCCTAATGTTAGCAATAACCAATAGCCAATCAGCAGGCCGACAAACCAAACCATTTGCCAAGTTTTGTTTGCATAAAGATAAATCAGACAAGCAAAAATATAGGCAAGACCAATTCTTCCTAAAACACTTGGGAATCGAATATGAGAAATAGCCTGAATCGCTAGCCCATTGTTATAAATAATGCCTAGAAAAATCAAAATCATTCCTCTTTTCAGAATTTTATAAGCTATTGTTTGTTTGCTTACTTGATATTCCACTTGTTTGCCGATAGAAAAAGGTGTAGATACACCAGCAATAAAGAGAAAAAGCGGAAAGATTAAATCATAAAAACGGAAGCCGTTCCAAGATACATGAGAAAGTTGGTTGGCAATCCAAATGGTTGTAGAACAAGGAAAAACTTTGCTCAAAGCATGAAAAAAATCTTCTCCGCCCATAATCCAAAACATATCAAATCCTCGAAGAGCATCGAGAGAATAAAGTCTATCGGTTTGTTTTTTTGAGTTCATTAGAGGTTTAGGATAAAATTTTATTAAAGATATAACAAAAAGATTTTTTTTCATAAAGCTTTTTATTTGTTTTGTAATTCATAACATTATGTCCCAACAATAATGACTTATTATTTCAGACCAGCCCAAATAACAGAGTTAGAAGCTATTAGAAATTTAGTTGAAAAAACATTTAGAGATACTTACCAAGAGTATAGTCCGAGAGATGTTATAGAAAGATATGTTGCTCAGCACTTTCACCATGATTCAATAAAAGAAGCATTCTTCTCTCCTGATAATCAGATTTTTATTGTAGAAGTTCGAAATGAAATAGTTGCATATACGAAATTGAAAAAAGGCAAGCTAAATCAGGGTAAATTCGATTCAAGATTGCTCCAAATTGAAAGGTTTTATGTGGAGGAAAATTTTCAAAATGAAGAAATTGGGAGTAGATTAATGACCTTTTGTATGGAGTGGGCAGTTTTGAATCATTTTGATGAGGTATCCCTTGAAATATGGGAAAAGCAAGAAAAAGCCATTAAGTTTTATCAAAAGATGGGGTTTCGGATAATGAAAACAAAAGAAATAATAGGTGGTTTGGGTAAACAAGTCGTTTACGAAATGATAAAAAGTTTGGAGACAGAGCATAAAAAAGACAAAAAAGTTAGTTGATACCTGTCTCCAAACTGCATTTTTAGGATAAAATACTTTTTACCATAGCGGAGATTGCTTTACCTTCTGCAAGGCCTGCTAACTCTTTGGTTGCAACGCCCATGATTTTTCCCATATCTGAAGGGCTTGTTGCTCCAACTCTGATTTTAATTTCTTCAAGTTTGGCACGAAGCTCTTCTTCTGTCAATTGTTTAGGCAAAAACTCTTCGATAACTGTCAATTCTGCCAATTCTTTGTCTAATAAATCTGGTCGATTTTGTTGGCGATAAATATCGGCAGAATCTCTTCGTTGTTTTGCGGCTTTCGACAATAATTTTATTTCATCGTCTTTGCTCAATTCGCCATTGCCTCCTTCTTTTGTTTCTTCTAACAAAATTAATTTTTTAATATCTCTTAATGCCATTAATCTGGCAGAATCTTTTGCCAACATGGCAGCCTTTATTTGTCCGTCAATTTCTGATTTTAAAGACATTTTATTGAAATTTAATGGTGAAAATTCGTGTTTATCATACAAACGTCAATCATTCTAATGGATTAGAATAAATATGAAATTTATTATTCGATAATAGTTTCTTAATTTTGACAAAATTAGAGCATATTTTTGAAAAAAGCCCTTAAAAATAAAGATAAATAAACTTAACAATACCTTTGAAACAATAAAAAGGGAGAAATTGGACAACAAAATGACAAAATTATCGGTAAATATCAACAAGATAGCTACTTTGCGAAACTCAAGAGGAGGAAATCAACCCAATGTGGTTCAAGTAGCAAAAGATTGTGAAAAATTTGGAGCTGAAGGCATTACGGTTCACCCAAGACCCGACGAGAGACACATTCGGTATCAGGATGTTTATGATTTGAAAGAAATAGTTCAGACAGAATTTAATATTGAAGGCAATCCGACAGAAAAAAAGTTTGTAGAATTGGTTTTAGCAAATAAACCGACACAAGTGACATTGGTGCCAGACGCACTAAATGCAATTACGTCCAATGCAGGTTGGGATACCATAAAGCATCGTCAGAAACTGATAGATTTGGTTGGAACATTTAAAAGTGCGGGGTGTCGGGTATCAATATTTGTAGATGCCCATGAAGAAATGGTCGCTGCCGCCGCAGAAACTGGAACAGACCGAGTCGAATTATACACGGAATCGTATGCTCATGAGTATCCAATAAATAGAGAAGCAGCCATTGAAAAATATATCAAAGCTGCCAAAGTAGCCGAAAAAGTAGGTTTAGGACTAAATGCAGGACATGATTTGAGCCTTGAAAATCTTAAATTTTTCAAAGATAATATTCCAAATTTATTAGAAGTGTCTATCGGACATGCCCTTATATGCGATGCCTTATATTACGGTTTAGAGAATACAATACAACTATATCTTCGTCAATTGAAAAACTAACATGGTAAAATCCTTAGCGGTCGAGAGGTTCTTGGAAAAATCAAACGAGATTCCAATGATTGATGTTCGTTCACCTGGAGAGTTTGAACGAGGGCATATAGTGGGTGCTGTAAATATTCCTTTGTTCAACAACTCAGAACGGGCAGAGGTGGGTACACGCTACAAAAAAGTAGGAAAAGAGTCCGCTTTTTTATTGGGTCTGGATATTGTTGGACCGAAACTTTCGGGCTTTGTAAAAAAAGTTAAAAAAATAGCTCCTGATGGAGAGGTTTTGGTTCATTGCTGGAGAGGGGGAATGAGGAGCGGTAGTTTTGCAACTTTATTGAGTGCCGCTGGCATGAATGCCTATACCATGACTGGAGGCTATAAAGCGTATCGAAATTATATCCTCAATTATTTCAAACAACCCCTAAACTTGTTAGTGTTGGGAGGAAAAACGGGAAGTGGAAAGACTCAAATTTTGAGTGAACTTGAGAAAATTGGAGAACAAGTATTGGATTTAGAAGGGTTAGCGAATCACAAAGGCTCATCTTTTGGAATGTTAGGGCAAAACCCGCAACCCCAAACAGAACATTTTGAAAACATGCTTTTTAGCAAGCTGGCTATATTGGATAAATCTCGACGAATTTGGCTAGAAGATGAAAGTAGGAATATCGGGAAATGCAATATTCCTGAAGGAATATGGTCTCAAATGAGAGTATCGAAAACATTGGTAGCAGAGGTAGATAGAGAAGTGAGAGTAAATCGTTTGGTGGACGAATATGCTCAATTTTCAAAAGAAGAACTAGAAATGGCAACGAATAGAATAGGAAAACGATTGGGAGGTCAGCATCTAAAAGCCGCATTAGAGGCACTAAACCAAAACAATTTTGAAGAGGCTGCTAGAATTGCTTTGGTATATTACGACAAGACATACATACATGGGCTTGATAAACGAGAAAAATCTCAAGTTAAAACAATTGAAATGCCACAAACGTCTGTTGCCGAAATGGCAAATATTTTAAAAAGTACTGCTGAACAAGCGTTTATTAACATTTATTAAGGTTTTTTAAGAAAAGAATGTGGATAATTATGCGTTATATTGCAGAAAAATAAAAAATCAAACTATGAAAAATGTATTAAGAAAACGTGGTCAGCAAGTATTGCTAGTTGTCTTATTCGGAATGCCAATTTTAGTATCTGCACAAGAGAAAAAACAGGTTAGAGTACGAATAGAAAAGGATGTGAACGGAAATAAAACCGTTGAAGAAAAGGTAATCAATGCGGATGGCATGTCGAAACAAGAGAAAGATAAATTGATTGAAAGCTTCAAGGATTCTGTGGTTACGGGTACAAAAGACAAGCCGAAAATGATGAGGATAGAGGTTCAGACAGACGAAAATTCGGAGTACCGAATAGAAGACGATAGACGTATTGAAAGCCATTTTAACTATAATAATGATAACGGAGACGAAGAGGTGATTATAGTCAAAAAGCCAAGAAAGCCTAAAAGACCAGAAGATATGCCTCGCTGGTCTGACAGAGGGATGCCTCATGCCCCTTTTATTCCTGAGTTGCCAAGGATAGATGAGTTCGGAAATCATTTGAAAAAAGCAGGAAAAGATATGAAATTTGAAATACGTGCGTTTCATGAAGGATTTTTAGAGGGAAATTCTAAAACAATCAAAGGAATTGAGGTTTATCCAAACAATCCTAAAGTAGAAATATTAAATATTAGTTTTCATGCCCCTGAAAAAGGAGATATTTCGATAAAAGTATTGGATTTAAAAGGGTCGGTTGTTGCCAAAGAAGAAATCAAAGATTTTTCTGGCGAGTACGTTGGGCAGATTAATGTTGGAAAACAAAGAGGTACTTTGTTTGTAATGATAACACAAGGTGAAGACGGTGCTGTCAGAAGAGTGCTAATACCTACAAAATAATTTTTTTGGTGCAGCGAGGTAATCTCGCTGCACCAAAAAAATCAGTTTAATAACTTGGATTTTAAGCTAAATACCATCAAGCCAGTGACTAACAAGGGGACTGAAAAAATACTAAATAAACTTGCAATCGATAAGCCGTTATCAGAAAGCAGACCAAAGAGCGTAGGCCCTAAAATAGCTCCCATTCTACCAACCCCGATGGCGAATCCAACTCCTGTTGTACGTATTTCACTGGGATAAACACGAGAAATAGTCGGATAAATACCATTAAACCCACCTTGTACAAAAAAACCAATCAAAAATATCAATACAAAAATCATGTTTGTGTTTAGCTTGAAATTTCCATAAACTAACATAATTGTAAAGGCTATCAACATAAATTGCAAAACTGTTTTTCTTAAACCACGTTTCGTTGCCACGAGTCCAAATCCTGTAGTACCCAAAGCAGCACCAATATTCAAGGCAATGCCCACATAAGTTGCCATTTCGAAAGGCAATCCTGCCTCTTTGGCAATGCTAGGAACCCAGCTCATAAGCGTATAAAGCGTAAGAAATCCAAAAAAAATAGCAATCCAAACCTTGATAGTAGAACTGAAGTAGTCTGGCGAAAACAAATTATTGATTGGGATTTTAGAAGAAGCCTGCGGTTTTTCGGGCAATGAATCAATCGCCGGATGTCCCATTTTTTTTAATAAAATATTGATATTGTCAAACGCTTTTTCAGGCTGTTGTTTGCTAAGAAACTCGAGAGAATCGGGCATAAAAAACAGCACACCCAATAACATCAAAAAAGAAATTCCCCCAGCAAAAAGAAAAGCAAATCTCCATCCAAATTCTGGAATAGCATAGGCACAAAAAAAGCCCGTAAAAATAGCCCCGATAGGCCAGCCTGCTTGTACTAGCCCGACGTTAAAATCTCGGTATTTGTTATTAGAAAACTCCGAGGCGGTAGCTGCCATTGTAGGCAAAATTCCCCCAATCCCAAAGCCTGTTATAAATCTTAGTATCAGTAAAAGTGTATATTTTTGACAGAAAAATACGAGGAGCATTCCCAATGTAATGCAAGACAGAGAAAGAATGAATACTTTTCTACGACCAATTTTATCACCCCACGGAGCAAGCAAAAAAGCCCCTGCCATCATGCCCGTAAGACCAGCACTGAAAATATAGCCTAATTCCGTTTTACTCAAGTGCCATTCATTAGAAATATCTGTACCTGAAAAAGATACCACTAATACATCAATGCCATCATTCATATTTAGAATGAAGCAGATAGCTACAATAGTGATTTGAAAGAAGCTCATTGAATTTTTATCGATGAGTTCTTTAAAGCGATGCTGAAGTTCGGAGTAGTTCATTGTTTAGGGTTAAATTTCAAAAAGAGCGTCTTGCGAAAATATATCAGAAAGCCAAGGATTCCAAAGTATTCACAAGAATCCACAATAAAATGTTAAAAAATAGACATTAAATACACGGAAATTCTCCATATTTGTTGGATATTGTCGAATAAAATTATCAATCGTATGAAGGGTGCATATTTGGAAGATGCCAAGCAAATAAAAGTAAAGGAAATAAAGTTGAAAGAACCTAAAAGTGGAGAAGTTAGAGTTAGGATTTCAAAAGTGGGCATTTGTGGTTCGGATGTTCATTTATTTTTAGGGCATCGCTCATTAGAGCGGCCGACGATTATCGGACATGAAGGTTTGGGATTTATCGAAAAAATAGGCGAGGGCATCAAAGATAGACAAATTGGAGAAAGAGTCGTGATTGAACCCAATATTCCGTGTAGAAACTGCGAATATTGCCTATCAGGAAGAGGCAATATCTGTGAAAACAAGCGAGTAATAGGAGTAAATGAGGCAGGGTGTTTTGCAGAATATATCAATATCCCGGAAGCGTTTGCTTGGAGCATTCCTGAAGATATTTCGGATGAAGATGCTGTGACGATAGAGCCAATGAGTGTCGCTTATGCTGCACTTTTTAGTTCAAAAGCCTTGCCAGGAGATACCATTGCTGTCATTGGCTTGGGTGCAATAGGCTTATTATTAACTCATTTGGCATTGAATTTGGGATATTCGGTCGTGGTGAGCGAAATCAACGAACAAAAGCTTAAGTTAGCAACAGACATGGGGGCTAAAAGTGCTATTCAGAATCCTGTAAATCCGAAGGAATTAGAAGAAAACTGGAAGAAATCTGGTGTTGTTACTGTATTTGAATGTGCTGGCTCAGCCTTTACTGCAAGCTTGGCAACAGCCGCTGCTCCGAGAGGCTCGGAAATTGTCTTGGTTGGTCTATCGGAGAAACAAGCAGAATTTCAGCCACTAAAAATTGCCCGAGAGGGAATAACGATAGTACCCTCGATTATATACAAACATCCATTTGATTTTCGTCGAACCATTCATCTGATTCGTTCCAAGAAGATTAGTCCAGGCATGATAGTTTCAAGTTATGAGACACTGGATAACATACAAGCAGCTTTGGAGAAAGCAGCCATAGGAAATGAAAGTAAAATTGTGGTGAATGTTTTTGCCTGAAGATGGTAGTTTTTTGTGAGATTAATGGTAAAAGAATCTGGTTGTTACGGATAGTTTAGGCAATGAGTTTGGACAGATTTAAGTACCAAAAAAACAAGCAAAGATATTTTAGTCCTTGTATTTGGCTCATACAGCATCAAAAATAATAAAATCGACTGGAAATAGAGCGTTTTTGACACTAAAAATCTTGAATAATATCCCTTGTCAATACAACTAATCGACTACTTTTGGGGTCTATGTTTCATATAACTTAACCCAAA
>JACCEA012525330.1_pt1 | contig 30644 bp, 23 predicted proteins | sample 7449851 | NCBI WGS metagenome assembly JACCEA01 (sample SAMN15323453, study PRJNA562643) | freshwater metagenome | isolation source: river surface water | place: USA:Blue River Watershed | collected 2017-08-18
AAAGCGGATAAGGTATTGGAAGCAGCACGTTCAGGGACTGAAATTCCCCTTCCTTCTGTACCGGATCGGGCCACCACTCGTCGTTCAATTTTTCAAGGGGTTACCCCAGCACAAGATTCAGCAGAGGGAGGGGCTTTGGTGCGTCAAGCCATTCAAGCTCGCGCTGAAAAAGCTAAGAGTATGATGACCCCCCAAGAAATTGAAGAAGCCAAGACTGGGAAAATCCCTTTTCGTATTAAAAAATTCTTGGAAGAGGGGAATGCTCGTTAATAAATAAACTGAACTTGATTCAAATAAAGGCGGGGTAATACCCGCCTTTTTTATTTAGAATGTCGGCCAGTCTCCAATAAAGAAAGAAACAGAATATGGCCGAATTCGACTTTGACACCTATTTCAAAAACCGGGCAGGTGGTCTAGGCACGGATAAGATTCAATCTTTGCGGGGAGCCTCTCAACAAAAATCCCAATCCTTGCGGGAATATGCCCAACAAAAAGCGGCAGATAATATTGCCAATAAGGATTCCTGGGTAAATAAATCCGATTTCACCCCGGAGTCTATTCAAGGACAGGCGATCAATCTGGCAGCTTCCCTGGTTTCAGGTACTGCCCGTGTAGGGGGCCAACTCGCTTCCTTGCCTGCCAATCTTGGTGCAGTTTCTGATGAACTGTCCCTGGATGACGGAGATCACCAAGCGTACAACCGTTATTTGACCGGCAAGGCTACTGCCGATGACATGGCACGCCTCAACAGCAAGAAGGCGATGTACGCAGCCAATGATCATCCGGAAGATAAGGCACGCGCACAGGCTCTAGCCAATGCCAGCCCAGATGCACCTACTGTCATGCAGCTGTTCAATCGTGCACAAACCCTGCGTGAAATCGGCCAGGATGTGACGAAGAAATTCAACCTTGAGCACATCGTCAGCAATGAGCGCCGTCAAGGGCTGCAAAAGGATCTGGAAGGCAATTTCCAAAGTAACTGGGATCAAGCCAAGCAGGGTTGGGAATCCCTGAAGAAAGGTGAAGACGGCCAAGGCTGGATGGATATCGCATCCGGGGTGGGCAAGCTGATCTACAACGCAGGGGAAGCTGCCGTCCACAATCCTGGGGCAGCCTCGGAATACATTGTCGAGAACCTTCCCCAGCTGGCTGTTGGCTTGGCGGGTAAAGCTGGCAAGGTTGCCCTTACTTCCAGCAACGTCGGATACGGGGCTGACCTTTACCAGCAGGGAATTGAGAATTATCGCAAGGCCAACAACGGTCAGCTTCCCTCTGCTGAAGAACGCCAACACATGGCCATCAATGCAGCAGGGGCGATCCTGGCTGAACAGGCAGGTGACATGCTCAGTCTGGGCCTGATGAAGACTGCCGGTAAAGCTGGAGCTGACTCATTACGTACTGGCTTCAAGGAGTCCATTAAAAACTCCCTGAAAGCTACTGCTGAAGGTGCAGTCAGTGAGGGTGCCACTGAAGGTGCTCAAACCTATATGGAAGGGGAAGCTACGGGCAAACCTGCTTCAGCCAAAGACATCTATGTGGGTGCCACGATTGGTGGTATTGCCGGTGCTGGTTTGTCTGGTGGTGGCCGTGCCGTGGCTGAACTGGCAGGAGCAACCCCCGAGAAGGCAGCCAAGCGTGCTGAAGATCAAGCAGCTACGGAAACCTTCATCGAGCACGCCAAGACCAACAACGCTGATTTCTACCTGGATGAAAAGAGCAAGCACTACAACCCTGCCAAGGGCGTAGCTGTTCTGTTTGCCAATAGCCAGGCTGCCGATACCACGCCTGAAGCCAAGCAACAGAATGTCGAGCGAGCACACGACATCATTGCTGGCCTGGAATCCAAGCGCCAGGATCTCCAGAACCAACTGGATCAGGTGACTCCGGAAGGTATCCAGGCACGGATCGATGGGTACAAGGCACGCCTTGATACCGCACCCCCTGAACTGGCTTCCCGTATTCAAAGTACGGTGGATATGCTTCAGGAGGATCTGGCCAATTTCGATCCCAAGAGTATCGATCAGAAGGTAGTTAAGTCCCTCAAGACGCAGCTGGCTTCTCTGGATCGTCAAATTGGTGAATCCACCAAGCTGCGGGATGAGCTGGAAGTGCTCAACTCCCCCAAGGAAGCTGACATTGAGGCTGCGGTAGAGATTGCCGATAAGGCCGTGGATGCTTCCACCCCGGAGAGTGCTGACGCTGCCAAGGGGGCTGTGGCTCATGTGGTGAGCCTCGCCATGAATCACCCGGACAGCTTCTCTGATGATCACCTGAATCGCCTGGTTTCAAACCAGAGCAATGGCCTGAGTGCCCAACAGCGTACCTATCTGCGTAGCGTGTCCGAATCGCGCATTGCCGAGAATGCCATGAAGACTCTTGGCATTGTCGAGAATGAAGTGATGAAGGGTGACCCGTCCAAGAACCAGCTGGGTATTGCCGATTACAAGCAACGCATGGCTGCTGCTATCAAATCCCGTGATGAGGAAAAGGCAGCGACTGCCCTGCACATGCTGGGCAAGTTTGCTGATGCCCATCAGCAGAAACTCGATGTCCTTCTTCCCCTGTTCAACAAGGCAGGCAAGCGGGGTTCGTTCAACGTGGTTCCGACCAAGCAGGGATGGCAACTCGCTGACACGCAGGATGTATCGCTGGCAGGTCAGCAGGCCAATCGCAGGCTAGGTGGCCTGACCATCAATGCGAAGTCCAGCAAGCTCATTGGCAAGCTGCAAGCAGAGTCTGCTGCGTTGAACGCATCGCGTGCTCAATTGAAGGCTGTCTATGATTTGCGATTCACGCCGCAAAAGCAGCAGCAGGCTTCGGTGCCTCCGGTCGCGCAGACTGCAGTGAATCAAGTTTCCTCAACTCAAGGAGTTAACTCAGTTAACCCTAGTACAGCGCAGGCAGCGCCTGAGCAGACTGCAGTTGAACCAGTTGTTAGCGAGTCCAATACAGCTTCAAACCAGTCTACTGTAGACAGTACCGTAGACTCGCAAGCCAAGGCAAGTAAGGCTGCAGCTCAGGATCTGCGTAAGCGGCTGAACGCACGCGCCAAAGAACTTGGTATCAAGCAGGCAAGTGGTAAGCGCACTATCGAACAAGTTGAAGCAGAAATATCGGCTCTTGAAGCAGCCGAAGAACGTGCAGCAATCCTGGCAGAATCAGTGACCCTGGAGAATATGCAGGATCAGGATGCTGTACTTGAGCAACTCATCAATGAAGTGAATCAGGAAGAAGATGCCAACCAAAATCGAGCAACTGAAGGCAGCACTGTTGAAGATTCCCCGGTCCAGAAGGAAGCAAGTGGTTCAGCTCGGGCAGGAGCTGGCGAATCTCAAAGCCGAGAAAAAACTGAGGGAAGCAATTCCGTTGGACAAGGAACTTCCGAGAGCACCGAAGGCAGCGAAGCCCGTGGACGAGAAAGCGGAAAGCTCTCTGTCTTCCGAGAAGTAGTCGATACTGCTGGCAAGAAGTTCAGTGAAGTCTTCAAGGGTATCAACCTGGTTGCACATAACCTGGTTCAGAAGTCGGGCAAAGAAGGAGGCACTCAACGCCCCTTAGTTGTTGCCAAGGATTTCCTGTCTGGTTGGTTGGATGGCTCTATTGACGGCAGGGCACTGGCTACCTTCATCGGTGTCGAGCCTATTGGCGTGCAGCAAACCTTCCTGGATCACTTCAAGGCAACTGCCAAGCAGTGGCTCCCGGTGATCACGAAGAACCTGGTTCAAGGTCAGGTGGTTGCTGGCAAGGAATACAAGAAAGCCATCAAGGAAGCCAATCAGATCCGTGACCCCAAGGTACGGAATGTGGAACTGGCTCGTATTGAAAAGGAATTCGAAGGCAAGAAGCCTGGGCAGATTCAGTTCAATCCTGGATTGAAATACACCAATCCGATCCAGTATTTGATCAGCCTTGATGAAAACGGCAAGGCCAACATGGAGGAGAACATCAAGACTGCGATTGCAGCTGCTGCCTACATGTACGTGGCCGAAAATGCCAAGGCTCCGCAGATGTCGTCGCCGGAAAGCGTAAAGGCCATGTTTGGCCTGGGTGAGTACGACATCATTGGTGACAAGCTACTCAATACGGTAATCCCGTTGGGTAGTCCGGAAAAGACGGTGATCATTTCCATGGGCCAGCGTGTCACGCAAGCCCTCGGTTTGGCTGCCAAGAAAGACGCCACTCAGGATTTCCTGGCTCGTCTGGAAGCCGATCTTGGTGCCCATGTGATGAAGCTCCTGGTGGATCAGGGAGTCATGCAGCGCACGGTGGTGCCTCGTACTGTGATTTCTGATGGCTTGAAGCATCTGGAGAAGCACGATGCCTCCAAGCAGGGCAACATGGCTTTCCTGCGTATGGTGCGTAGTCCTGGGAAGACGCTAAAGGAGCGTAAGTTGAACCTGGTTGCCGAAGCTATCTCAGCCATGGCAGTGGGCACCAAAGGCATCCTGGGCAAGCTGTTTGGCGTGGAAGCACAAGTGAAGGAACCGTCCTGGGAACCGATCGAGGTCAGTCAAACCACGACGGCCAACACCGATCAGGCGATCCCCGATGAACTGAAGAAGATCGTGGCCCATGAAAACAGCGTGGCCAACTACGTTCGTGAGGATGTCTGGACCCTGTTGCAGGGATTGGGTGAAGAAGCCTTCCTGGAGATGGCTGGCTATACCGAGATCGATGAATCCACGATGCACAAGTTCTCGATCCAGTCGGCAGAGGTTAGCAACGAAGCCTTGATCCGTGAGCTGTCTGCTGCAGTGTCGTACTTCTCCAGCCTGGAGAATTCCGTGGAAGAGGGTGGTAGCCCCCTGAAGCTGAAGCAGCCCCTGTACCTGGCTCACTCAATCTGGAAGCAACAACGGGTGGGTATCGATGGCGTGATCAACCCGCAGTCCAGCAAGATCCATCGTTGGATGCTGACCCGTGAGGACTGGAAGACCGAGGTATCCAGCACGGATCTGGATAGCTTCATGCTGCGTGTTGCTGAAGGTCTTGGTGTCAAGACGGACAAACAGGACAACTCGCGTTCCCTGACTGCAGCCAAGGATCTGTTCAACACGGAATCCAAAGATCCCAATACCCAGAAGCGTGCAGTCATCCTGCAAGCTGCTGTGGATGCCCTGATCGCTTCCCGTCAACCGGGTGCCGAGATGTCTGCTGCTCAACAGCAGGCTATCGTGGCTGGGGTGAAGGCTGGGGGTGAGAAGATGCACTCCATGGATGCCTTGATTGCCATGGCAAACTATCAGGAAGCAAAGGCCAATAGCGAGGGTAAATCGTTCACCTTCGAAGTCCAGATGATGGGTGAAGTGGACGGGGTGACCAATGGCCCGATGCTGTCGCATCTGTCCTTGGGTGCAGCTTCTGATGCCTCGGCTCTCTTGAATCGCCTGAACAAGGGCGGGTTCTTCCAGGAAGGTTCTGGCTTCACGAACTACAACGTGTGGCGAGGTACGGGCACCAATACCGATTTGTATGAATCGACGATCAGTGCCGTGATCTCCAATATCACCAAGCAAACCGACAAGATGGCTGCCTTTGGCCGGATCGAAAAGATCACGGGCACCCTGTACAACGAGCGCACCCAGAAGGTGGAAAAGGCAGGTCGCAACATCATCAAGAAGCCGCTGACTGCAATGCTCTTTGGCTCATCGGTCAAAGGGGCAGTGGCTTCGATGTTCCGTGAATTCATCGATACCTCGTATGCTGGATTCGAGAAGATCGCCAAGATGAAGGAGGAGAAAGCAGGGGATCGCCAGAAGGATCTGAATGCCTATGTGGATAACCTGAATGCCCTACTCAAAGAAGCGGAAACCCTGACTGAACCCATTCCCTACAACAGTGTGGAAGAGTTCCTGGTGAATTTCGAGTTCTCTGATAGCCAGGAAAAGGCACTGGAGGAAGTGTTCAACAAGAACCTGGGTGAAGCGGTCAAGGAAACCATGAAAAGCGAATTCAGTGCTTTCCTGGCTATTCGGGACACGATCAACACCACGGGCAATGCCGCCTTCAGCTTGTACGACGTAGCCTATCAAGGCATCCGTCAGAACGTCATCAAGGAATTGATTGAGTCGGGTGATATCACGGTGGGTAATGCAAAGACCCCCAACCCACTCCATGACTTGACTGCTGATCAAGAAAAATTGATCGAGGACCGGATTGCCCAGCTGAACCCGGAAGTGCTGACCTACATGGCCAAGCTGTCCAAGAACAGTGAGGGTGCAGGGCTGCATATTTCCAAGTCGTCCCGGAAGCTCTCCCAAGAAGGGATGTATCAGAACACCTCCCGTTTCGGTACTGCCTTGCCGGATACCGTGGATGAAAACGGGAACACGACGGCAGGCGGATTTCAGTTGGCCAACGCAGCCTATCAGCGCATTCGGGAAATGCCTGGTGTAGCGATGGTACCGATGATGGTTCACTCGCTGGACAGTGCCATTTCGCACCTGGCTTTGATGGGTCGCCAGGTACTCAACGTCCATGACGCTCATGGCACTGGCTTGAAGGGTTTCATTGAAACTGCCCACGCCTTGAACAAGGCGACCTGGAAAGCGGTGTTGAACTACTCCCCGGCTGCCGAGATGCGTGATTCCTTCAAGAATACGCTGATGGGTATGGATACCCTGTTGCAGTCCAAGGAGAACACCGAAGTGGTGATCCAGGAACTTCGCAACCGTCTGACGAAGATGGCGAATGACCAAGCCGAATGGATTGATGGGGAAAAAGTGCCGATGCCTTTGCATCAAGTACTGACTGCCGTAGCCAGTGATATGTACAACACAGCCTACAAATCGGACAAGACCAAGTATGAAACCATGGCTCAGTTGCAGTACGTGGATCAGTACGCTCTGGAAGGTGGCCAATACGAAGTAACCGATGCTGATCGGGCTGAAGCTCAGGCATTGCTGGATGGAATGGGCAAGAACACCGTTCCCCACAGTGTCTGGAACGCCATTGATCGAATCAATGAAGTGGTCCTGGGGGTTAAGACCAACACGGCCAATTCTCCGTATGGCGAGCTGGGCAAATCCAGCATTGCTTCGGATATGGATCTCGTCCATGTCTTCGAAGACCAGCCGTTGCAGAAGTCGGGTGACATCGCCAAGCTGATCATGGACAAATTGAGTCCTGCCAATCGATTGGTGCTGCGTAAGGCCATGAAGCTGGTAGGCCCGGATTTCCCGATCCAGATGCTGTCTTCCCGTACTCAGGATGGTGCCATGGGTAAGCAGTTCAACGCCCGAGGCTGGTTCGCCTACAACGGTGAGAAGGAAGCGGTCTACGTGCTCAGTCCGGAATTCAAAGCCTCTGGCTTGACCTCGGATTTGATTGTGCACGAGCTGCTCCATGCTGCCCTAGCCAAGACGATCAATCATCCGAATACCAAGGAAGCCAAGGAGCTGGTGAAGTCGCTGGAATCCCTGGTCGGCAAGGTGCAAGCACATCTCGATGCCAACCCGGAACTGAAGGCCAAGTACGGCTTCAAGCTCGATGTGCATGAGCTGGTTTCCTGGGGCATGTCGGATGCTGGATTCCAGCAGGATGTACTGACTCAGGTACCGATGACCAAGGCCAAGGTGGCCAACAAGGCCATGTCGGTGATGATGGGTTTCATCAAGGCTGTTTCCAAGTTCATTGGGCTGCCGATGACGGTCAAGAATGCTGAAGGGCAACTGGTAGATAACGGCCTGGCTTCCCTGATTCAGGATGTCGCTGGACTGTTCGAACAGGCCCAGAATCCGGAGAACGGAAAAGCATCGGAAGCACATTCCTTTGCCATGGAAACCATTCAGAATCTGTCCACCGTTGAGGTGTATGAGGCACTGGATGACCAGACGATCTCCCCGACTTTCGACGAGCACTTGCGTGGTCTGCTGTCGGGTATCGTCACCAAGCTGCATGGTCCTTTCGGCACCTTCAAGGCATTGGTGGAAAGCAAGCAGGCCAGCACGCCGAAGGAACTCTGGGACCAAGCCAAGGGCAAGGGTGCAGCACCGTTTGGTAGTGCTGCCCTGGCAGCGAGCATCCCGATGAATGATCAGGTGGCTTTTGTCCTGGAACAGGTGGAAGCCTCGGTGCATGGTGCGTTGAGCGCCAATACCGGAACTGCCCATGATGTCTACGTGGAGCTGAACAAGCTGTACCAGGAAGCACGTACCAAGATGGAAAACAGCACTACGCTGTCACCGGCACTCCGCGATTTCCTGTTCAAGATGGAAAGTGGTGCTGGCAACCGTTCCCGTCACCTGGCTCGTTTTGCAGCACTGGGCCTGGCGCATCCGGAAGTGAATGCAGCCCTGAAAATGGGTACCGATCGTTCCCCGTTGGCAACCTCGGGCAGCTTTGCTCATCGTCTGGAATCCCTGTTCCAGAAGGTACTGGAATGGTTCAACGGCAAGTTGACCCATACCTTTGCCGGTCAGGCAGCCGATGAAAAGCTGAATGCCCTGGTCAAGCAACTGGTGGAAATCGAAGCCAAGCGGAAGGAACCGATGCTGCAGAAGGCCAGCGTCCTGGATTTCGTGGAAAACTCCATGAAGCAGGGGGCGGCCAACCTGAAGGACAAGGTTGAAAAGGCCAGCCAGTCGAAGTGGATGCGTGATCGCAAGAACAGCATCGTGCGTACTGCAGGGGCAGTGGTCAGCACTGTAGCCGGGGATCGTGTGGAAGCGGTTATGAACCACATCCAGGAAGTCCGTGATCGCCAGATGAATAAGGGATTCGGCCTGGCGATGGGCGTGGTCAACGAGATCCGTGGTATGAATGACGGCAACAAGATGTTCCATCGTCTGATCCGTGAAGCCAAGCTGCGTGAGGGTATCCGGGAAGACCTGATCACCCATACCGGCAACGTGTCGCTGGAGAGCTTTGCCAACCAGGGTAAGGATCTGACCCAGGAAGACAAGCACGCCATCACGGCAGGGTTGCTGCGTACCGATATCTCGGCACTGCTGTCCCATCACTCCATGGATGAAGTGGCTGCTCTGCTCAGTTCCCCGGCTGCATTGAGCCAGGAAATCAAGCGTCTGGAAGGCCAGCTGGCACCGTACCGGAAAGCCCGTGGCTTCTATGAACGCTACGCCAAGAACCTGGCTTACAAGATGGTGAAAGGCCAGGTCAAGGGACATCACCTGCTGATGAACGCTTCCAACATTGCCCACCTGTTTGGTACGGGCAATGAGAGCTATGTGACTGCAGCCGATGCAGCAACCGCCACGCCGATCATTGATCAACTGGTTTCGCTGTACGCCTTCCAATACACCAAGGACAAGCACAAGAATGCCTTGAGCAAGCTGTTGGCCAGCGAAGGTGCACGCACGGATGGTAATGGTGTCGAGATGGTGCTCAAGCTGCACAAGTCTTTGCAGGAACAGTCCAAGGAACGCCTCTTCGAAGGCTCGGAAGCCTTGATGATGAAGGGCTACGTCCCGGAAATCTACGATCCGAAGAAGGAAGTAGTGGTTGCCACGGAAAAGGAAGGGGCCAAGCTGGAAGCCCAAGGCTACATCAAGGGCAATCGTGTTTCAGCGGACCCGCTTGATCCGGACAAGAGCACGGAACGCTTTGTGTACAAGCGGGACGGAGGTGGTTTGCGTCCTTGGCTTTCGGCCATCTTCTCCTACACCGGAGAAACGGCCAAGGGATCGCGTAGCAAGACCGACAACGTACAGAACCTGAACGAGTGGAAGGCCAACAAGCAAGACATCCGGAGGATGACTGCCAACAAACGAGCAGCCATTCAACGGGAATTCCGCTACGACCCGAATTACGACCCGTCCAAGGTCGAGGAGAACTACGCAGCACCGATCCTCAATCCCCAGGGCGAGGTGACGGACTACCGCTACCTGATGCAGGAGGAGAACAAGGACGATCTGTTGAAGCGGGATAACCGTTTCGACAAGGTACTGGGCTTCTTCGCCGGAAACATTTACGACAAGGAATCCACCAAGGAGAGCAACCGCAAGGCGGTTGAGGCACTCCGCGAACAGTACCTGGCCGACTTTGCCACCCGTTCCGTGTCCTACCGCAAGGTAGGTCCGGACAGTGAGGACATGGAATTGCAGGACATCTACCGGATGCTGCCGGAAGACACCAAGCAAGCCATCAAGGAAATCTGGGGCACCGAATACATGATGGTGCGTAGCGATTTGATGGACATCAACTTCGGGTATCGCAAAACCAGTGTGACGGATGCTTTCCACAAGGAACGCAAGAACGCAGTGGATGCATGGTTCGTTGGCCTGATGACCCATGTGATGGGGGAGAAGGCGGAGTACAACCTGCGTCGTGCCGAGGATATCTGGCAGGAAATCGTGGCTGAAGCCAAGGAGATCCTGGTTATCAAGAACCTGAGCACGTTGCTGGGCAATATCGGTAGCAATATCTCACTGCTCTACTGGCATGGTGTGCCTATCAAGGATATGGCTCGCTACCATCGGATTGCCTTGAAGGGCGTTAGCAACTACCGTCAGGACTCTGCAGCACTGATCGAGCTGGAAACCCAGTTGGCAGCAGGCTATATCAAGACCAGTCGCCAGGAGATGGAACGGGAAATCATTCGTCTGAAGGATGCCCTGGAACATAACCCGGTCAAGGAGCTGATTGATGCTGGCTTGATGCCGTCCATCGTGGAAGATGTCTCTCCGGATGACGACATGTACTCGTACAAGTCACGCCTGGTGCATTACGTGGATGACCACTCCAGCAAGCTGAACAAGCATGTGTTGGGTGCAGCCAAAACGGTGTATATGGCCAAGGACACTCAGATGTACAAGGCATTACGTCATGCTACCCAGCTCAGTGACTTTGTGGCTCGTTACGCACTGTACGCACACAAGATGTCACGCAAGGATAATCCCATGAGCAAGGATGAAGCACTGCAGTTGGCGTCGGATTCTTTCGTGAACTACGATCTGCCGTCACACCGCAAGTTGCAGTACATGAATGACATGGGGTTTGTGATGTTTACCAAGTACTACCTGCGGATTCAGAAGGTAATTGCCCATCTGTACGCAGAGAATCCTGGGCGTGCCCTGGCGTTGTTGGTGACGGATCAATTCTTCTCATCGGCACCAATGCTGACGGATTCCGGCTTCACCCACAAACTGGGGAACAACCCCTTCAGCTTGGGTGCTCTGGAATATCCGGGAGTGTTGGATGAGCTGGCGACGATCAAGTTGGTGAAATAAGGACCATGAAAGGAGGGCACTTGTAGGTGCCCTCCGTTGATGGAACTCTACTCATTGGCTCCAAGGATCTCCCGGATGATCAGAATGATGATCATCAGGGCAACGCCACCAATGACCACAAGGCCAATGATGGAGCTGAGAGCAGTAAGCACTGCTCCCATCCCAAGGGCCAAGCAGAATACGAGAATACCGAGTAGGAGGGTTCCTACCTGTTTCAAGAAATTCAGCATGGCCTGGAGCCGGTTTAGCCGAACAGGCTGACGGTTGCCTTGGGTTCGGCAGCCTGAGCTTCTTCGACTACCGGGGCAGCTTCCACTGCCGGGGCTTCAGCCTGGACTTCCTTGGCTTCGGTGTTGGCATCGACAGTTTCAACCACAGCCGATGCAGTCGGAACGGCAGCCAGGGTCACGACATGGGCCGAGACTTCCGGGGCTTCGACGGAGACTACATTGGTGTAGCCAGGGATCACGGCATCTTCGATGGTGATGTCGGCAGAGATGCCGCTTTCACGACGGCCAGCGGTGAAGGAGATTTCGACATCCTTGCCGGTGAGGCTGATGCCTTGGGCAACCACGTAAGCACGCAGAGCCTGGACGATTTCAGCTTGTTTAAGATTGATTTGCATGGGTTTCTTTCATTAGTTGGGCTGCATGAAAGGCAGCAGTTGTTGGAACGAGTTGCAGGCCAAGCCTGCGTAAATGGCAGCAGTGGCATCGGCCATGTGCTCGGCTTTCGCTTCGCTGACCTTCATTTCGCCGTTCTGCTTGTACACGGGCCAGTTGGCTTCCGGGTGCCGATTGATTGCCCACTGGATCATTTCCAGTTTGGTGGCAGTCTTCTTACCGGCAGAAGCCATCTTGACTCCTGTGGGGGTTACTTCGAAGAAGGGAATCCCAGTGGCACGCAATGCCCCCAGGACACCGACACAGATGCCATAGGACGCCATGGCACGCGCCGATTGACTGCCTACAGGTACTTCGACAAAGATGGCTTGTGCACCCTTGGCGGCAGCTAAGGCAGCAGCACATAGTTGCTTGGCTGATTCCAAGTCTAGGCTGTTCTGCCGAACCTGTTTCCCTGTAGGGAGTTCTGGGTTGATGACGGCCACCTCTTCGATGTGGAGCTGGGAAACCAGACCAGGAGTGAGCACACCCTTGGAGATTCCCCAGTTCCGCAACGAAGGGTCGAAACCGACTACCCGGATTCCTGGTTTAGTGGGTGACGGGAGGGACATCTTGGTACTCGGCCAGGAAAGGCAGCTTGCCCAAGTAGTTCAGCGCCATGCCCAGACCGATCCGGAAACCGTCGAGGAAGTCACCTTCCATCGTCCGTTCCTGGGGTTCTTCGCCTTCACCTTGTTCAAGCAGCATCGTGACACCCTGCGGAACTTGCTGCAGGTGGGCCACAATAGCCGCCTGACGGTTGTGCCAGTCGGTGAGCAGCGCGATGAAATGATCCAGGTCTTCGACCTGAAGCAGCTCGGGGTTCGGGGCTTCCTGTTGTGCGACTTCTTCGCTCATACGGCCTCCCCGGAAGGTTGGGCGCTGTCATGGAGGCAGGAGTACAGACGGTAGCCTTCCAGTTCCCAGAGCTTGTCCTTGGCAGCAGCTTCAGCCTTACCCAGGGCGATCTTCTCGCCAATTTCAGCGTTGAAGTTCTCCGGGGAAACGCAGGCGCTGTGTCCGGTAGCCAAGAGGAACTTGCCGTCCAGGTACGCATGAGCGAACGTGGAAGTCGTGCCACCGATACCGAATACGGAATATTGCACACGCGCCATCAGAGCATCGATCTGATCCTTCGAGATACGCGGTGCTGTCAGACCTTTGGCCTGGATTTCCTGCTCGATTGTTTGATCGTTCATGAAACACTTTCAATAAAAAAGGCCAGCCCATTGCTGGGACTGGCCAAACGGGAGGTACTACGATGAAACGGTGCCTTGCTCCTAGTCTCTATCCGTTAGGACGGCATCAACAGTGGCTCGGCACATACTGGAGCGGGTAGGCGGGATCGAACCGACGTAACCGGAGTGGAAGTCCGGTGCTCTACCAATTGAGCTATACCCGCGTGTTGGTGGGGAGGCACAAGTAACAGACGTTACGCCGACTCTGCTTCGTAGCTCGATACAGCAAAGCCTCCCCGTTGATGATTAGCCGAACAGGCTGGTGGTCGGCTTCTTGGTACCTGCAGCAGCAGCCGGTGCAGCACCGAGCTTCGGCACACCCGGCACACCCGGCAGGCCAGCTGCGGAACTCTTGGCACGGTCCTTGACCTTGCCGGTCCACTTCTGGTCCCAGGAGTTGATGAAGACGGCTTCGGTAGCCTGAGCACGGATTTCAGCCGTGGTCATGCGGTCCTTGGCACGGAAGAACTTGTCGATCTCGTTTTCTTCACGGGTTTCGCCGGTTGCTTCGTACTGGCCCGTGGTGTCGTTCTTCTTTGTCTTGTCCACGGTCTGCTTGATGATGCCAGCGATGATTTCCTGGTTCAGCAGATCCATGACCACTTCAACCTTGGTCGGCACTTCAGCCTTGGCTTCCGGCGAGTACAGGTTGATGACCTTGGTTTCGGTATCGAGCTGGGAGATTTCCTTGCCGACGGTCAGCAGGGCCAGGGCGTTGGCGTGGGTGAAGCCCGGCAGGTAGTGCTTTTCGCCGTCCTTCTCGTAGTAGTTCTTGCAGCCCTTGGCCGTACCGGAGGTCATCCAGAGGGTTTGACGGATATCCTTGCCGTCAATGGTCTTGAGGGTCAGTGCCAGGCCCAGGGCACCGCTGACGGCCTTGTTGATGTAAGCCATGGCGACGGTGAAGCCATACAGGCCGGAATCGACAGGACCGGAACCACCGATGGAGTCTTTTTCATCGGCAATGGTGGAATCGGAAGCGAGGTTTGCGGGGAGGCTCATGTGAGTTTTCCTTTAAGTTGAATTTGATACGGGGTTGTTTGTGGTGGGTGAAGTTACTGGTAGTACTCGTGCAGACGGTCCATGACCAACTGCGCGTTGTTGTCCGTGAAGGTTTCCTGGGTATCGAACATTCCCAGAGGACCACGCAGACGTTCACCCACCGTTTCCTTGGTGAGCTTGGTTTGGAAGACGTACTTGAAGCCAAGTGCCTGTTCTTCCGGGGTGATGGTGAGCAGATCGGATTGGTAATCCTTGAGTGCCTTGAGCTGGACTTTCTTGGTGGCGATCACCAAGGAGAAGTAGGACTCGATGCCGTTATTCTTGATCGAGCCTTTGACCGGCACCTTGGTTTCCATGACCATTTCCGATTCGTTCAGCGAGTCGGCGGTATGGGCCAGGAAGATGACGTTCTTGGTGCTCTTGGCAACGTAGTTCTGCATCAGTGCCTTGTAGTACTGGGCGAAATCACCCCAGGCTTTCTGACCGTTGGCTGCGTTGTAGACGTAGATCGACTCGTACATGTCCATCAGGTAGGTCAGGGTATCGACCACGATGGTATGCACTTCCGGCATGTTCTCGGCAGCATCGAAGGCTTCGTACACCTGAAGCGGATCGGTGAGGGTGAACTGCTTGAACTTGGCACGGAAAGGGAGCTTCTTGCCTGCCTCACAGTTGAGGTACAGCACGCCTTCGGGGTCTTTCAGTCCAGCAAGGCAGGCTGACTTTCCGGTAGCGGATTTGCCTGCGATGAGAACCAGGTTGTCATTGACGGGTTGAGTCATGGTTTCCTCTGATAAAGGAGGCAGCCCGAAGGCCACCTTTTTGGTTGATCGTAGAAAAGCCCGGAGGGCTTCTGAATGTCTTCTTAGTTGTCGAACCAGAAAACGATGCGTTGATCCGTGTCCTGGACATCGGCGCTCAGATTGGTGATGATTTCTTCCAAGCGAGTAACGTGATGTGCAGCATTCTGTGCGGCATACTTCGCATCTTCGGTAAGGCCAGGATTGATCAGCAGGGCTGTGCGTATCGGGGCCATTTCTTCCAGCTTTGCTTTCAGCTCGGCCCGTGTCAGCCAGCTCGGCGTATGTGCATCGCTGCCCCAGTGTTGATAAACGGAATTCACTTCTTTGGAAGCATCTTCCGGAAAACCCTTGGCCTCAAAAGACCAATCCCATTCACAGCAGACTCCTGCTAGCAAACCAAACAGCCAGTAGTCACTCTCCCGATTCGGGAAATTGGCCACATCAGGGCGCTCATCTTCAGTCCCTTGGTCTTCAATTTCGTAAGACGCTGATTGATCACAGGACCACTTATCGTCGTTTTTGGTTTCGGAATACCAGTGGATATCGCATCCCATTTTTATTTCCTCTTGGTGATGGGGTAAAACAGGGCACCCTGTTGATGCCCTGTTCTACTTACCGTTTGGCGATGGCCTTGCCCACCGAAATCATGATCGTGCTCATGATCTCGACTTCATCGAGCTTGTCGGCAATCTTGTCGTTCAGGCTGATCACCTTCTGACGGACTGCTTCGAAGTCGAAGCCTGCATCCACAAAAATCATGGCGTAGCGCAGGAGCATGTTGTTGCGGTTGCCATCCCCGATGTTGTTGATCGCCCAGCGTTCCAGGTTGTCCATCGACTGTTGGGAATGCAGGAGTTCTTTACGCTCCTCGTTCTTGGAAGTCTTCGGAATGAATGGCAGGGCATCGAGTACTTCACCTTCGTTGTACTCGTAGTGACCATCGTGAGACATCCACTTCCGGGCACGTTGTCCGGTTGCGGTATCGACTTCGAAGGGCAGCCACTCGTAGATGTTGGACATGAACTCCTTGAAGTCCTTGGCATCCAGTTCGAGGGTGTAGTTGATCGGCAGAATGATGCGGAACCGATTCTCGACTTCGGTATGGCGCTTGGTCGTGTAGATCAGGTACTTGTAGTCCTTGAGCAGCAGCTTGGCCGTGCTCAGGCTGACCGTGCCATCGACATCCACAACCACCATGTTGAAGCCAGGAATGCAGTTTTCCTCGTTCCGATAGCCCCCATTGAGGTGGTGGGCAACCCAGTGCATTCCTGCAGCCTGGGTCAGCTTGTGCAGCTGATCGAAGGGGGCGGTTTCATTCCGGTAGTCGGTGGTGATGTCACCGCTGTAGCTGACCACCATCTTGTCCAGATCGGTTTCCTGGAGGGTTTCACCTCGGATGAACTCAATCCCGTCAGCAAAAGACTTCTTGATGACGATATTGTTCTTGTATCCGTAGGCAATCGCCAGGGTCAGCAGCTCGTTCTTCTGAGCCGAACCACCCTTGTAGAAGGGTAGATCCTCAACCAGTTCTGCTTGGGTCACATCCCGTTTGACGCCTGCCAGATACTTGGCGAGCTTCACGTAGGGACGATCCCGATTCAGCATGGATTGGAAGGCTGCACCCGATTCCTCGGCCAGCTTAATGGCGCTGTACACATGGGCTTCGGTCACTTCCGGCGAGTCGTCGATGAAGGCATACGCCCCGGCCAGCTTCAGTACCTTGAAGTAACGGTGCGACAGCTCCGCTTTCTTCATGTCTTCGTGCTCGGGCAGCTTGGCAGCAGCCTTCTCGCACACCAACTTGTACTCAATCAAGAGGAGGCTTGTAGCTTCCTTGATCTTGAGCTTCTTGTTGACGTTGATGATGTCAGCAAGATTGTCCAGCTGGTCAGACAGTTGTTCCAGGAACGCACTGTTGTTCTGGGACGTACTCCGTGCGAGGATTTCCTGGGGAGTGAGATCAGTCTGCCGGTTCACACCCTTGATGTAGCCAAAGAAGCAGCGACGGGCATAGCCGGTATCCAGAAAGCTGTACAGCATCTGCTCGGTGGCTGCACCGTCAAAGAGCTTGGACGGCGTACCGAACATCATCAGGTTGGCTGGCGTGGTGCCGCGAATCTCTTCCAGACGCTTGCTGTCGGAGGTGGACTTGACCAACTTGGTTTTGATCTTGCCCTTGTCGAACAGCTCCAGGTACGGTGCGAGAACTTCAGCACTGTTGGAGAGGTTGGTACCTATTTCATCCACTTCCAGGGACAATGCACCGGCATTGACCATCAGGAGGTGGTGACGCATCTGCTTGACTGCCGGGGCAGTGGCTTCCGCGAAGCTGAACAGCATCGGACCCGTGCTATCGAACTCCTTCTGGACACGGATCAACTCTTCATCCGGATCAGTGCCCTTGCGATTGGCTCGGGCCAGGCTGAGTTTCGGCAGATTGATCTCGGCCAACAGCGGGAGAGTTTCCTCAATAAAGCGACGACGGAACTGGTTGAATACTTCCTCTTCCAGAATGTTGATGGACCGGCCTTTACCGAAACCTGACGGAGCCAGGTTCAGTGCGTATAGATTGACCGGGATATCCCCCATGTCAGGGGTTTCAATATAGCAACGCATGTGCGCTGCTGTATTGGCGAAGTAGTACGCCACCAAGACTCGGAAGAACAGGGGTTCCAGACTCTGCGTGCGATTGCAGATGGTTTCCACCAGCTTTTCCGAGGTTGGGTGATACTGCATTTCTTCGAATGAAAGCATGTGTGCTCCTTAAAGGATGAGATCCCCTGAAGCGATCAGTGCATCCTTTTGGGAGCAGACAGCAAACGCGGGACAGTATTTGCAGGCAGTGACCTGACCAGGTTGCTCGACAACGATGCCAACGCTGCCGTCTTCGATGTAACGAAGCTGGGCGTCATGGCGGTTGTCGAAATTCTTGGTGCTGCGAGCACGCTTCTCGGGGTTCTTGTAGTACTTGAACACCGGCTCGCTACGCCACAGATCGGTATCGGTACACAACGGAATCTGATCTTCCGGAGCATCCCAGTACTGTTCGATCTGGCCGAGCTTGCGCTTGACGAAGGCATCGGTTTCCTGAATCGACTTCAGAGGCAGAATCCGTTGCTGAATCCGTTGTTGCGGATACTTCTGGTCCTGCATCGCCTTGGCTTTCGACCAGTCGGTAAAGATGAACTGGATAGCCATTTCATCCTTGGTGATGATCACCGGGTTGAGCCAGCGATAAATGCTGCCCTGCCAGATGTACTTCTCATCGTTGGTGTTGTTCATCGCCGTGTAGGTCGAGGTGGACTTGAAATCTTCCACACGACCATCACCGATGAAGTCGTACTTGCCGGTGATCACGAACTTGCCGACTTGCTTCTGTTCACGCTGTTCCATGTAGACCGGAATCGCACCGTCCGTCAGTTCTTCTGGCTTCGGGTTGATACGGATATTCTCGATCACACGCTTCGGATAGCCCAGGGCTTCCATCGCATTCTTGTAGTTGTCCTTCCAGGAACGCTCGATGGCGTCGTGAATGGCAGTGCCCATGCGCGAAGGAACCATGTTGACCAGATCAACCGGCGACATGTCTTCCGGTACCCGTGCCCCCAGAACGATCTGGCGAACGGGTTTGATCAGCGCAGTGGCCGAAATGGTGTTGGTGTCGGGGTTGTGGTCGTAGTTGTCGGTTGCCAGGAAAATGGCGAGCGACAACGGGACTGCCGAGGTATTGGCGTATTTGCTCATGGGTTGCCTTTCATTGGTTATTGGGTGTCGTCGTTGAGCTGAAGCCAACGAGTCAAGGTATCCCGAGCTTCCTGGATATCCTTGTAGGGGGATTTGCCCCCGGTACGGACGCCAGAGAGCAGCAGCTTCTTGCTGGCGTGATGGATGGCTCCCGAGGGATCTTGCACATCGAAGAGTTTGTGCACGGCGTACACATCAACTTCGGTGAGTTCACCTACGGGCTTGTAGTACTTGGGGTACTTCTGGGCCATGGACTGTTCCCCTTGAGCCTGCCCGAGCTTGGTTAGCGTGGGTTTGGTGATCGGGGATAAGTACGCTTGACATTCACCACAGAAATCGTGGTTGGGTTGGGAGTGGTTTGTGCAGCCGATTGATCGGCAAAGACCTAACATGATGGGTATTTCCTTGGTGTAGGGTTACTTGGTATTTCGAAGAAGCTCCCCGGAGGGAGCCTCTTTACAGATGTTGATCAGCCGAAGGTGATCTCACAGGCACCTACTTGTTGCAGCCTTTTAAGGTCAGCCAATACCATTTCAAGTTCTTGAATGGTCGCGTCGTTTTTTAAGGTATTTGCCCGTAACGAAATTACTCGGACATTTCCTTTGACGTACCCTTTAGAACTATCAATTCGATCTAAAGAAGGGGATTCCATGGGAACCCCAAAAACTGGGCAAATATCTGGAATAACAACATCTTCCAGATCTATTGAAAATTCCCTGTTTAATCTCTTGGCTCGACTTTTTGCCCTATCAAACAACAGACGCTCTTTTGCTATTGTTTGATACTGCTTCTGTGAGGTTGGAATGCGACAGCTTTTACAAACACTGTTGTATCCACCCTTACATCGGCTATGTTTATGAAAGGCACTATTAGGTTTTATCTCATTACATTTAAGGCATTTGCGATGACCATCAGGCCAATCATTTGAATAATTGGCCCAACGGGTATTTTGCAAAGTAGGTGCATGTGTAGCCATTTGTGGTTATCCAAAAGACACTTCGCACTGGCCTCCTGCACAGGCCAATTCACCTGCCAGATCGATAGCACTGCCGTCTTCTTCGACGACTTGGCTGATATCGATCTTCTTGAGCAGCGGGAGCATGGCTTCGTACTGCTCCTTGGTGATGTCCTCGAAAGGTGCTTGCGGGTAGTCGGAGGAACCGAAGAACGGCAACACGGAGATCCCGTTGTAGCTGTTACGGTGCTTCCACATCCACTTGGTCAGGATGTCCCATTCATCAGCCTTGACCGAGATGGTGCAGCTGACGTTATGGCGGTTGTCACCCTTGCGGTGCCCCGTGCCTACCCACTCTTCCGAGATCAGCTTCACTCGATTGAGCAGATCCATCATGGTTTCATGACGAGTCGTGGCACCTTCCGGAGCCTTTTGCGGGAAGCTCAGGACCACCTGGTTGGAGTCGTAGAGGTCTTCTTCCACGAGTTCAGGGACTACCTTCATCATGTAGATGGCCAGGGCTTCATCCTTGCCAGCACGCATACGACGGATGTAGTACTCACCATGCCAGGCATGGATGCCCGAAGCTGTACCGAGAACCAGGGAGGAAGTACCTTCCGGCTTGACGGTAGTGATCCGGGAAGCTGGCTTGATACCGATGGCTTCGGCAATGGCTTCATTGACTGCCATGGCGTAGCGTGCAGCCTCGGCCTTGTTCAGGTGAGTGATGTTTCCGGAAGCGATCCCGGTCATCGAAACACCCAGCAGAGCATCCTCTTCACACGCCTTCTTCCATTTCGGATTCAGGTAGTGGAAGTCGGTGTAGCCTGCCTGGAGCGTGCCCAGGAAAGCAGCTGCACCGGCAGCCAGATTGAAATCATTCTGACTGTGGATGGAACTGACGTTGAGAGTGGTGAGGTTGCACATCTGGTACGGACGCAGGGCAATCTCGCAGCAGGGGTTGGTGCCCCAGTCCGGATTGTTGGTCCAGTAGATACCCGGTTCGCCACAACCACTGGCTTCCACAACACGCATCAGTGCCGTGAACTCTGCTTCGGTCACTTCGCCTCGCGGCAGAACTGCCGAGTTGTTGGCCCGAGCACGACAGGGATAAACCACACCCCATGGGAAGGTATGAGTTTTCGTCAGTTGGTCGAATTCCCAATCCTTGAGTGCTTGGACATGCGGTACTTTGTACATGTCTACCCAGTGCACAATGCGCTCGTTCGGATCGACAATCACCCAGTCATCCATCTGGACCGGCGATTTGCAGGTCAGCATTTCATGGTCATCCCGATCAAACAGGGCGATCATGGCTGCACGGCGAATACCACCGGCACGCACGGAATCGGCAATGTGGCAGCAGATGTCGTGCACTTCCAACGGACGCAAACGACGACCGATGGCATTGCGGAAGATGGCAGTCATGGCTTCCAGGCAACGCTGCAGCGGTTCCGGACCCGGAGCCTTGCCACCCGTGGTGATCAGGTCAGTACCCTTGTCACGGATATCCCGGTAATCGAAGACGGGCAGGGTGCCTGCATTGAGGAATGCCTTGGAGACAACCTTGACGGCATCAGCCCAGCCGATGATGGAATCCTGAATCTGGAACTTGTATTCACCATCCGATTCCGGTGCCTTGACCTTGGGAAGCTGATCGGTATGGCGACGTTGAACGGAATAACCTGCACCCGTACCACCGAGCAGCAGGAACATCAGTTCGGAGAACGCCTTGGTGCTTTCGATTGGGAAATAGGCACAGTTGAAGATACGGTTTTCAGCCAGCTCGATGGGGCGGCCACCGAACTGTATGGAACGCATGGAAGGCAGCACCTTCTTCTGGTCCACGAAATCCGAATACACCTCACGAATGGCCTGCTTGAGTTTGGGATATTTACGCATGTGCATATCCCGATTACGGTGAGAGATTTCCAGGTAATTCTCCCGACGCTTTACCTCCGGAAGAAACTTGGCGTATTTGTTGAACACCGTAATATCGGAGAGTGCTTGTTTATCCATGGTGATTGATACTCAATTTCCTGTTGACGAAAAAGAGCCAGAATTCCCCAGGAATGGGAATAATGGCTCTATGGTTCTATTTGATACTGGGTATTCGGGCTAAAGGAATATCCAGCTTAATAGATTGATTCGACTATTTCAAATAGTCTTTATTTGAATTGGTCCTCGATTACCTTTCGATATTGAATCCAGCTATTGAAATTGCCCGACCAGCAATCGCCATAACGGTCGATATGGGAAACACCTTCCTGGGCAAAACCCTCGCCTTTCCTCATTGGAGTGGCCTGGTGTTCGAAGGGGGAAGCGTGAATAGGGTGTGCGCCAGCCAGTCGGTTACACAAATCCAGGTCTTCCTGGACATTGGCTACCGAGCCATCGTGTTTCAAATAGGAAACACGGCAGCAACGGGCTGCACTGATTTTCCGGAGCAATTCCGGTTTATCCCGGAAATACCCGTCATTGCGTTCCGATTCACTGACATAAGGCAAATGCCATTCATCGGGCAGGAGGAGTTTCGGTTCGGAGGATTCCCGTGCCAGCTTCACCTGGCGAGCCAGTTGATGGATGTTCGGGTCAGCATCGTCATGGTCACGCAGCTCATCCCAGTTGCTCCATTCCGTAGCAGTCAAGACTACCTGAATATGCTGGAATGGCTCCAGAATGCGGTTGGCGACTTGCTTATGCAGTCCCAGTTCCATCATGTCTTCCGCTATCTGGGACGCCTTAACTGCAGCCATACGCCACAGGCGTTCAGCGTGCATCTTGTAGCCTAGGGCCAGTTCTTCCTTGGCCTGCATCCCAGGTTGATTCTTGCCCCAGTGAATGGGCATGGCGGGTTCCTCCCGCACCATGGCCAACATTTTGCTAACCGGAATAGCGCGGGACGAGCTTGCATTTCGGCTGAATACCCGATGGGTCATTAATTCGGAGTGAATGAATCTCGGATAAATCAACTGGAGAGTAGTTAACCGTTTACCTTCCTGGCTAATACTGTCCTCGATAATCTTTGCTGCTATAGGCATTGTTTTCCTTTCTGTATAAACTTCGGGGTTATCTAAATGAAGGGGATATTATGGCTTGCGAAGGCGCTGTGTGTGGAACTGGTGGATGGGCAGGGCCACTTCCTGGCGATCCGGATAACAATGCCATTCTCTCTGCTTTTGGGGTTGCAGACGGGATTCAATTAAGTTGGACCCTGCCGCTTACGAATGCGTATGCGGTGAGTTTCGTTAAAATCTTCCGGGGTACCACGGGACTCTTTGTTAATGCTGTTCACATTAAGACAGAGGGCGGGGATTCTTATCTGGACAGGATTCCAGTTAATGATTTCCAGACGTATTTCTACTGGATTCAAATCGTAACCATTAATGGCACTGAACTGGATGTAATCGGTCCAGCTTCAGCAGCTCCGATTAATGGCTTCTATGAGCTGGCTGCTCGCCTCAGTGGGAAGATCGACAGTAGTTTCCTGGCAGGAGAACTTCGGGATCATCTGGATCTGATCGATGTCAATGCAGCAGATATCGCTGCTGAAGTTCAGAATCGTCTGAGTGAGAACCAGGCATTCGCCAATGTGTTGGCAGCTGTCCAAGCTGATGTGGACGGAGCAATTACGCTTGTACAATCCGAGATCACAGAACGGAGTTCTGCTGATGCTGCTCTAGTAGACTCAGTAAACGCACTGGCAGTCGGACTGAATGGCAACGCTGCCGCGATTGTTGACGAGCAGATCGCTCGCATCAGTGCTGATGGTGCAATGGCTGCTGACATTCAAACCCTGTTTACTACAGTAGACGGTGTGAATGCGACGATCCACGAAGTCGAAACCACGAAGGTCGGCTACTCCGTCCTTAGCTCGACCAAGGCCATCTACGATGGTGATGGGGTACTGGATGTCTATCCTGCCCTGGCTTATCCGGCAGAAGACTTTCCTGAGTACGCCATCAATCGCAAACGGATCATCGACAAAAACGGGGTGACTGAGTGGAATGCCATCCCGGCGAATGCTTCGCGTCAGGTGGAATGGGTTGTCGGGCTTCCTTTGGCCTCGGCAGTGAAATCGGTGGTAGTGGCAGGCCCGGATGGGTATGCAGGGCTTGAGCAGGCGTTCCTGGCTCAACAGGATCTGAATGATGGCTTCAAGGCCATGTACACGGCCAAGGTCGATGTAAATGGTGTGGTTGGTGGTTTCGGCCTGTACAACGATGGGGAGACTGTGGACGCTCTCTTCGATGTGGACAACTTCGCTGTCGGTAAAGCTGATCAGAGCATCAAGCCGTTCATCATCGATACTTCTGGACCTACCCCAATCATCTACCTGAACGGGCAGGTGTATATCGGCAATCGCACAGCTGAAGCAGTTGCCACTCAACTGGCTCAAACCCAGGTCAAGAGTATCTGTTTCCAGCGAGCCACTAACCGACCGGCTACACCCACCGGGGGTAGCTATATTTCGCCCACACCTGCTGGTTGGTCAGATGGTATTCCGACAGGCACATTGCCTGTCTGGATGGCTACCCGGATTTTCACTTCCGATGCACTGTCCCCCCAGCAAGCAGGATGGACGACGCCGGAAAAGGTGGGTGAACTTGGTGCAGGCACCAAGGCTCAATTCAGTGTGGATGGTGCGACCAGCTGGCATGACACGCCAAGCACCAATGACTACTACATGCGGACGGGTACTTCCACGGATGGCGGGGCTACCTGGAATTATGCTGGTGCGGTGAAGATCAAGGGTGAAACAGGTGCCAAAGGCAACCAGGGTATCCAAGGTATTGCCGGTACGCCTGGTGCAGATGGGGTTACCTACTACACCTGGATTAAGTACGCAGACACCCCCACTACAGGGATGTCTGATTTTCCGAGTGGGAAGAAGTATCTTGGGGTGGCGTACAACAAGACCACGCCTACCGAATCCTCGACGTATGCAGACTACGCCTGGTCGTTGATCCAAGGTGATCAAGGTATCCCAGGTCCAGCAGGTGCCGATGGGCAAACTACGTATACTTGGATCAAATATGCTGATTCCGCTGCTGGGGCAGGGATGTCTGATTCCCCGACAGGTAAGACCTACATCGGTATCGCCCCCAACAAGTCAACGGCTACGGAGAGCACGACTGCAGGAGACTACACCTGGGCATTGATTCAAGGCCCACAGGGGCCACAAGGTAATCCAGGAACGAATGGTGTTCGTGGCTCCCGTTCCTTCTATGTCAGCGGTCAAACGGTGTGGTCCAGCACGCTGGCGACTACCACTGCGACTGTAGATGGCGGTCCTATCCTGAATGATGTAGTTACCCAGTACGGAACAGGCTTCTCGCAAACCAGATTCTGGAATGGATCTACCTGGCTCACTATCACTGTAGCCATTGATGGCAACTTGCTGGTAACGGGAACGGTGGCAGGAACTGCCCTTGTTGCCAATAGCGTCACTGCTGACAAGATCGACTCTCGTGGACTGAGCATCAAGGACGCTTCCGGTAATGTCATCCTGGCTGCTGGCTCGGCGTTACGTTCTGATCTGGCACCCCAAGCCAATGCCAATCTAGTACGTGGATTCAAGTCGTGGTACCGCGATGGTACGATCAACGTAAATAATGCTATGGAAGCGGTTGATGGTACATACCTACGCATTCCGAACGGTCAAAATTATGTTGGGGCACGTAGCCCGACCCTGGCGTTATCTATCGGGGGAACCTATACGGTTTCGTTTAAGGCCCGATCGTCAGTCGCTGGTCGTGTGCTTCATGTCGATTTGTCCCCGGACACATTACCCGAATCCTCAGTAACCCTGACTTCCGGGATGGTCGCGTATTCATTTACATGGACGAGCACAAGCGCCGACATGGCAAATTGCGTGCTGCGTTTCTTTGCAGAGGAACAGAGTGGCGACATTTTTATTGTAGATCCAAAACTCGAAGCTGGTAGCACCAAGTCGGCTTGGGTGGCCCATAGCCTGGATGTTTCCAACATCAATATCACCATGGGGGCCGATGGGCAACTATCCGGGGCTGGCGGTGGCCAAGTCACGATTGGCGGACTTGGCTACACAGGTGATCTGAATGCCACCAAAAACACAGTCACATCTTCAACCACTGCACCTGCCTCTCCTACCGATGGAGATGTCTGGATTGATACGAATGCGCCCGTAACGATCAAGACCCGTGTGGCTGGTGCTTGGGTAGCAGGGGGTAATGTTGCCACTTCGTTGGCACATGTGAATGGCACCGAAGCCACCAAACTATCAGGTATTGCAGTGGGTGCTACCGCAAACGTAGTAACTTCTGGTGTATTTGCTTCCCGGCCAACTGGAGCGAATGGGGATTTCTACTACGCTACCGATACTTCGGTGCTGTACCAGAAAGTAGCAGGTTCTTGGGTGCAATGCGGCACTGTAGGTGCGCCTGTAGGCACGTATGTGGGCAGCACCCTGGCTCAAACTGTCGAATCGAATGCGGCCACTGCGCTATCGACGGCAAACACCGCAGCGACCAACGCGAACGCGGCGAACGCTCTGCTGACCGACATCGCCAGCGATGCCAAGCTGACCCCTTCCGAGAAGCATGATGTGCGTCGGGAATGGAATATTGTCATCAACGAGAAGGCCGGGATCAATACCAATGCAGGCTTGTACGCTGCTGCAGCGACTGCGAACACGGCCTACAACACTGCCATGCAAACGCTTGGCACCTACCTGAATAACGGGGCGGCTTACACTCTTAGCACCTCTACGCCACCTTCATGGATCAATGATGCCTCGTTGGGCACCACGACCGCGATTGTGGGGGCAACCTTCCGTAGCAACTGGCAAGCGATGTATGCAGCCAGACAGGCGCTGCTGAACAAGATTGCCGAAGAAGCAGGCAAGGTATCGACATGGGCTGGAGTAAGCGGCACCGGCAAGCCAGCCGACAATGCCACGGTTGGGGCCGATGCAACAAACCTGACGGTGGGCATTGGCAGCAATCTACTGCGTAATTCCGATTTCCTGTTGAGTGGTTCTGGCTGGTCTGTCGGATGGGTACAAAATGCGGCACAGTCCTATACTTTTAGCCGCGACCTAGCCAGTCCTGACTGGACACCGAAAGGTGGGCATACGGTTGGTATCACCCGATGGGGAACCACGGCAGGCGTCATAGACTTCGGGTTTTATGGCGACATCCCTGTTGTGGCTGGAGCGCGGTATGAATTCTCGGCGTTGCTTGCCTGCCATCGTACAGACAGCTTAATCATCATAGGCTGGTATGACTCAACAGGAACGTGGATTTCGGAATCAGGTTCACCTGCTGGACGTGCTGGTGGGGGTACTTCTTTGGCAAGTTGGAGGGCAGTCACCCTCTTTGGCACCGCCCCGGCAAATGCGGTCAGTGCGCGGGTATGGGTACGGACCAATCCAATCGACTCCGGGCAGATTAATTGCTTCTCATGGCTCACGCAACCGCACTTCGGGCGGGCTGGAGCTAATCAGACAACCGCATCGCAATGGACTGCGGCCAACTTTGTCGAGCAGATCAATAGCGGCAATATCGGTGTCTATATGGCCGATGCAGCGATTGGCAGCGCCAAGATCATGGATGCTGCGATCACCAATGCCAAGATTGGTACGGCAGCAATTCAGTCTGCGAATATTGCCGATGCTGCTATTACCAGCGCAAAGATCGGCAACCTGGTAGTGAGTTCTGCCCATATCCAAGATTTGACGGTGGATACAATCAAAATTGCTGATGGGGCAATTACGGACACCATTATTGGCACTTGGGGGTCGTCAACAACATTTGTTAACAGCTATTACAGCCCAACCTACACCATTACCCCCGATGCCCAATCGAATGCAGTTATTATTGTGCAAGCGGATTACCACACGACTTCCCAAGGGTGTGTGCTTGAGTTGTTTGTCGATAATGTGGAAGTACGTTCGGTGTTGATTGCTCCAGTTACCCAAAATTTCATGGCAGAAGCTGTAGGGACCGCTTCTATAACCTTTGCTGTTACCTTAACAGCAGCAGCGCACACCATAAAAGCTAGGGTGTCTGGGTATATGCTTAAAAATAAGGGGGGATTTATGTATATACAGGGTGCGAAAAAATGAATAAGTACATTAAATGTGATGGATACGGGAAAATCCTTGAAAGGGTAATGTCCAATAGGGATGAATATACCCAGTACGGGTATACCCTTGTAAATGATCTGCCTGAAGTTTCATCCCATTATATTGATGGTGTTTTTTACTCAATGCCCCCCTCGCCATCACCATTCCACATATGGAACGAAGTACAAGCAATGTGGGAACTTCCAGTGGAACAGCTGGATTTAGCAAAAAGACGCGCACGGGATAAACTAAATGCAGCGCGGGACACAGCGCGTAATTCAGGGTTTGAGGCATTTGGGAAAACCTTCGATAGTGACGAGGCTTCACGCACGAATATTATCTTTGCTTCCCAGGCAGCGAATATGCTGCCCGAGGATTTCACGGTTAACTGGACATGTGCAGATAATAGCCAGATAACATTATCAAAAGCACAGTTGCTTCAACTGCCTGTATTTCTGGTTTCAGCGGGGAATGTAATTCACCAAAGGGCACTGGAACTAAAAGCACAAATTGATGCCGCAAATACACTGGAAGAAATAAATGTAGTGACATGGTGATTTATAATTCACCCACTTTTAACGGTTGGGTGAATTATAAATAATCATGAATCAAACCAATTTTGAACACGCTGGATACGCACTGCTGATGCAATTTTGCATTGGCATTCTCACAGATAATTGGTGGGCAGGGGCTGCATTTGGTGCAGCCTTTTTCCTGGGCCGAGAACATGCTCAGTTTGAAAAGAAACTTGCCCAGGGCGGTGCCGTCAATTCCCTGAATCCTTTTGCTGGTTTTGCCATCTGGAAGTGGTCCCTGGATGCCAAACTGGATCTGATTTTCCCGGTGGTTGCTGTCTGTTTGACGGCGCTGGCCATCCACTACTTTCACTAACCACTACCTACAAATACCATGAGTAATGAAACCTGGGATGGTATCGAAAGACGCCATTCAGTCACCCCCACACCGGGAACACATGGGGGTGCATCTGACGCTGCATTCCTGTCCTATATCGTGTCTCAACTGGAGACAGTGAACGCCAAACTCAACGCGATACATATCGATACGCTCAATCACCGGGCAGAAACTGTCCGTATGGAAATTGCGATCAACGATATCAAGCAAGCCTTCCCGAAAGACGAAGAGGGTTTGCCTGATATCGGTGGCCACCATGATCACCATTGGAGACTCATCCAGGCATCGAAATCCTGGGGTGAAATCTGGATGGATGTCCGTAAGAAGGTATTCGGAGGTATGGCCTGGGCTGTTTTGCTTTTTGTCCTGTGGGCTATCTGGGAGGAAATTAAGCGGAGGGTTCTGCCATGATCGAAACGCTACTCGGCACTTTGTTTGGGGGTGCATTCCGTCTTGCTCCGGAAATCCTCAAGTGGCTGGATCGCAAGGATGAACGGAAGCACGAGAGTGCCATGTTCGATAAGCAACTGGATGCTGACAAATTGAAGGCAGCCTCCGGGGAAAAACTGGCCGAAATTGAGGCCAACAAGAGCCTTGGCTTGGGTGACATTCAGGCCATGATTGCTGCAGTGAACGCCCAAAGCCAGCAGACAGGCATTCCCCTGGTGGATGCTATCAACTCACTGATGCGTCCTCTGATCACCTTCTGGTGGGTGATCGTTCTCTACACTGGAGCCATGATTGCCCAGTTCTGGATTGTCTACGAGCGTGAGGGTAAAGCTGCTGAAGCTCTACTCGGTGTCTGGGGCAAGGATGAGAAGGCCATCTCTGGCAGCATCATCGGCTTCTGGTTCGTGGATCGATCGCTTAAGTACGGTGGATTGAAGTGATCTCCAGGGTACTCCTTGCACTGATTCGCAGGTTTGAAGGGCTTCGTTTGAAACCTTACCTGTGTCCAGCGGGAGTACCCACCATTGCCTACGGTCATACCGGCAAGGAAGTGCACATGGGGATGGCACCGATCAGTGAAGCAGTGGCTGAAGGGATGCTCCATCAGGATGCGGCAGTATTTACTGAAGCATCTGCCAATCTGTCTCCAGTGCTCTGGTTTGATGAGAACAAGCACGCTGCTATTGCAGACTTCTGTTTCAACCTGGGAACTACTCGGTACAAGTCATCGACCCTACGCCGCAAGGTGAATGATGGTGATTGGGGCAGGGCTGCCGAAGAACTCCAGAAGTGGGTCTGGGGAGGAGGCAAGAAGCTCCCTGGCCTGGTGCTTCGGAGAAAAGCAGAAGCATTACTGCTCAAGCAGTAATCAATGCTTGTGTACCCCATTTCCTGGGTGTACACTTTCGTCCGCGATGTGTTGGGGCAGTACCCTTTCCTAAGCAGCTGGTGCCACTCCTCACCGACTGTTCAGGAAAGGCTATTTGGGAAGGGAGAGGTTTGGGCCACCTCTCCCTTTTCCTTTGTGGGCCTCTCCTGAATTATGCTTAATCTTTCTTTTCAGGGAACACCACAGCAAGTAGCTGTTCTCTTAGCTCATGTCGAGCACGTTGTTCGGCAACAATGGATGTAACATCCACCACGTTTCCCTCAACAGTAAGCACACCGCGCAACAGTTGAATAGCTTGAATCAGTGCACTGGCGTCGTCTTCACGAATGTCATGCTCCAGCACCACAGTTAATGAACTAAATCGGTCAGTCATTTCTTTTCCTTTTAATACAACGGTTTAGTACTTTGTTTGATATAAATGCACTGGTCATAGAATTTATACCGGATTTATATCAAACTCTCCGGTAGCAAGCGGTATTCTAAGGTGGTCTACGGGATTCCTGATCCTTGCCAAGTGGCGTCCGGTAGCGTACAGTGCGTCCGCCTATCAGATTTGGGAGCAGAGGGTCGTGAGTTCTGCAATTCGATTCGCGCCATCCTGAAAAACGCTTTCGTAATACTCCTTCTGCGTTTTCGTGCGCTCTGTGATCAGTTCGTTGAGTGCTGTTGCGTCGTTGGAGATGGCGAGGGCTTCAT
>JACCEA010630420.1_pt1 | contig 30638 bp, 29 predicted proteins | sample 7449851 | NCBI WGS metagenome assembly JACCEA01 (sample SAMN15323453, study PRJNA562643) | freshwater metagenome | isolation source: river surface water | place: USA:Blue River Watershed | collected 2017-08-18
CAATGAAGTAAGGAATCAAATACTGTTCTTTGCCTGCTTCTTTAGAGTATTTATCAAATAACTCTTTGAACTTATCGTAAGCGCCCATGCCAGGCTTCATCATTTTCGATAAAGGACCTTGCTCGGTATGCTCAGGGGCAATCTTTAAATAGCCACCCACGTGATGAGCCACAAGCTCTTTGATGTACGCCGGCGCTTTGACCGCGAGGTCATAACGAACGCCTGAACCAATCAAAATCTTTTTGATACCTGGTAAAGCTCTGGCGCGACGGTACAACTGAATCAATGGAGTGTGATCAGTGTTGAGGTTCGGGCAGATATCTGGATAAACACACGATGGTTTACGGCAGTGCGCCTCAATCTCTTTCGATTTACAAGCGATGCGGTACATGTTGGCAGTTGGGCCGCCTAGATCAGAAATGATGCCTGTGAAGCCTGGAACCTTGTCGCGAATATCTTCAATCTCTTTGATGATTGAGTTAGATGAACGATTTTGAATGATTCGACCTTCGTGCTCAGTGATAGAGCAGAAAGTACAACCACCAAAACAGCCGCGCATGATGTTCACGGAGAAACGAATCATGTCCCACGCTGGAATCTTTGCATCGCCATACGATGGGTGGGGTGCTCTGGCATAAGGTAGATCAAATACTGAATCCATCTCTTCGGTGGTCAGTGGAACAGCGGGAGCGTTCAACCAAACATCTCTGACAGATGCACCTTCACCATGTTGCTGCACCAATGCGCGGGCGTTGCCTGGGTTGGTTTCTAAATGTAGAACGCGACTGGCGTGTGCGTAAAGCACTGGATCACGTTTCACAGCTTCATAGCTTGGAAGACGAATCACGGTTGTGTCACGCTCTAAACGTTTTCTGGCAGTTGGCACAACGGTGATGGCTTGAACTGCTGGTTCTTGCTCAAGTGTGCCATCGGTCTTTTTGCAACTCGTGCCTTGTTCTTTGGCTTGCTCATCAGGAGTGAGGTATGGATTGATAGGAGCATCTATCACACCTGGCACATCGACTGTGCTTGAATCAATTTCTGTGAAACCTGGGGCGGGGTGACGTCTAACAAACGCCGTGCCACGAATGTCATTGATGTCAGCGATCTTTTCACCTTTGGCCAAGCGATGAGCAATCTCAACCACAGCTCTTTCCGCATTGCCATAAAGCAAGATATCCGCTTTTGCATCAATCAAAATAGAACGACGTACCTTATCTTGCCAGTAGTCGTAGTGTGCAATTCGGCGAAGGGAGGCTTCAATACCCCCCATAACTATAGGGGTATCAGCATAGGCTTCACGACAGCGTTGGGCATAAACCAAGGAGCAGCGATCAGGTCTCTTACCACCCATACCACCGGCTGTGTATGCATCATCACTGCGCACTTTACGATCAGCCGTGTAACGATTGATCATCGAATCCATGTTGCCAGCAGCGACGCCATAAAACAAATTCGGTTGACCTAGGGCCTTGAACGGATCTGCTGATTGCCAGTCTGGTTGAGAAATGATGCCAACACGGAAGCCTTGTGCTTCAAGCAAGCGACCAATAATGGCCATACCAAAACTTGGGTGATCCACATAAGCATCCCCAGTCACAATGATGATGTCGCAGCTATCCCAACCGAGCTTATCCATCTCTTCTCGACTCATCGGCAAGAAGGGGGCTGTACCAAAACATTCAGCCCAATATTTTGGGTAAGAATCTAATCTTGGTGAGCTGGGTATTAGAGAGGGATTGAAAGGTGCGTTCACGGGCTGTATTTTAGGCTTTTTAAGCACTTTCTGCTCGTTTAAACTAAGGCCTGTTTGTTCATGACAATTGAATGCCTCAGGTCACTCTTTTGCCACTTAAGCCGCAAAACCATATAAAGCCCCTATAAAGTCCAACGCATGCAAAGATCCTTCCTGCTAAGTTCACTGCTAATCGCTGGATTGGGGTCGATTCTTTTCTCGGCCAAAGCCATCGTGGTCAAACTTTGCTATCAATATGGTGTTGATTCAGCCACCGTGTTGTCTTTGAGGATGCTTTTTTCTTTGCCTTTTTTCTGGGTAGCGGTGTGGTGGTCATCACGCCATCATCAACCATCGCCCATGGCCAAGCGTGACATCTTGAGCATCATCTTTTTAGGTTTTGTGGGTTATTACCTCTCAAGCTATTTGGACTTCTTGGGATTGCAATACATCACGGTTGGATTAGAAAGAATCATTCTCTATCTCAACCCAACAATTGTCTTGTTGATCTCAATGCTTTTCCTGAAAAAGAAAATTCAGACTCAACAGTGGTTGGCCTTGGTTCTTGCCTACGCAGGAGTGATCATTGTGTTTTCACATGACCTTCACACCATGGGGCCATCGATTGCTTGGGGTGGCATGTTGGTATTTTTGAGCGCAATCTCTTATGCCGTCTATTTGATATTTGCCGGAGAGATTGTGGGTCGGGTGGGTAGCATTCGTTTGGTCGCTTATGCCAGTGCCTCATCCACATTTTTTAGTACTGCTCAAGCATTGATCTTGAATCCTAGTCATTTATGGACGCAGGTGCCTGAGGTTTATCAGTTGAGTTTATTCAATGCTTTATTTTGCACTTTCATGCCGATGTTAATGGTGATGATCGCAGTTAATCGAATTGGGTCTGGTTTGACTTCTCAGGCGGGCATGTTGGGACCAATTGCCACGATATTTCTTGGTTGGTTTTTCTTGGGTGAAAAAATCACCATCATTCAAGTCATAGGCATGGCAGTAGTGCTTTGTGGAGTGGCAATTCTGGCCACCATGCAAACTGAAAAAAATCAGCCTCGACCTGAGTTGGCCGAGGCTGAGTAATTTACTAAAAATTATTTAATTAAATCGTGATGCTTGGGTTCAAGCTGTAAATGCCTGTGATACTTGCTTGAGCAATGATGTGAGGTTTGATCGCAGCCAATGCCTCTGCGCCTGTGAATGGACCAGTTAGAGGAATGCTCGGAGTATTGAGAGCATAGACTGTGAAAACATAGTGATGTTTGATCTCGTCATTCCATGGCGGACAAGGACCATCGTAGCCAAAGTAAAGACCTTCCATGGAGGCATCACCTTTGAACCAAGCCGTGTAGTCATTGATGCCTGGCGTACCTACCGGACTTTGCTGTGTAGATTTACCTTTGGCGGTGATGCCATTACTGTGACTAGCAGCAGCAATTGTTTGTACTGAGTTTGGGATGTTCACCAAGACCCAATGATAAAAATCTACTCGCGGCAAACTGGCTGGTACCACTTTGCCTCCTTGATTCACATCATCGCCTTTGCTTGGAACATCTGGGTCGTGGCAAATCAATGCAAATGACTGTGTGTCTTTAGGAAAGTCTGACCAAGCCAAGTGAGGGTTTTGATTGCTTGATAAGGTGATGTGAGTGCTTGGATCTTTGATCGCAAAAGCAAACTGACCTGGAATAACTGACTGATCTTGAAAACTTGAACTAGTGATTTTCATAAAGCTCCCCAATCAATGACAACAATTTAGATTTTCATCTTACTGGCTTTTTTAGGCCCTACGATACTTATCAAGGCTTGTTTGATGCCGTCAACTTCTTCTTCACTCATAGCACCCATGATTTTGCCCAAATACTGAATGTGACGTCTGATGCCGCCATGGCTTCTCACATTGGGTGTTTCTTTGAGAGCATCTAAGAGGCGTTCTGGTATTGGCATTTGTTTCCATTTATCAGGCATCTGACTGATTTCTTCAGCAAGATACTGTCTGGCCTCTAAACGACGCTTTATTTCAGATTTACTGGGCTTTTCGGGCGCCAAATACTCTTCAGGGGTGTTTGATTGCTTCATAATGGCATTTTCGCAGACTCCTGTGAAATTGCACAGAAAACCGAAATATTCATGGCCATTAAATCCACCATCTTCAAAGTTACTCTCTCAGTTGCTGATATTGATCATGCCTATTACGCTGATCACAGCTTAACTTTGGCCAGGCATCCCAGCGAAACCGATGAGCGCATGATGATGCGTTTATTGGCTTTGTCGTTCAATGCCCATCTTTTGAATGATCTTTGTCAGGGGGATGGTCAGCTGGTCTTTGGGGCTGGCTTATCAGATCCGGATGAGCCGGATGTTTGGTTGAAGGATTTCACGGGGCAAACCCGTTTATGGGTAGAAGTGGGGCAGCCAGAAGAAAAGCCCTTGAGCCGCGCTTGCTCAAAATCAGATAAGGTTGTGGTCTACGCCTACCATCATGCCGCTGAAGTCTGGTGGAAGGGCATTCAGAACAAACTCACCCGCATGGACAAACTATCCGTGTACAGGGTGTCCTCTGATATTTCTCAAGAGTTAGCAGGTTGGGCTGAACGCAGCATGCAAATACAGGCCACCATTCAAGACGGTCACTTGATGCTAAGCAGTCACCAAGGCACCATCGAGGTGACCTGTGAGCGCTGGAAATAGACCTGGATAGGCTTAATTCAGATTCAAAAAATCCACCAGAAGTGCTTGGAATAAGCAAATTATCAGCGCTATACTTCAAACATCATGAAAAAAATCATTGTCCTTAACGGTCCTAATTTGAACCTCTTGGGTACGCGTGAGCCAGAAAAGTACGGCTCAAGTACTTTGGCGGATGTGGAAGCGCTATGCAAAGACACAGCTAAGCGCTTGGGTTTTGATGTTGAGTTTTTACAGAGTAATCATGAAGGCCCGTTGATCGACAAGATTCAGGAAGCTGGCTTGGCTCACCGCGCAGGCACGGTACAAGGTATTGTGTTCAATCCGGGCGCCTACACTCACACATCGGTTGCTTTGCATGATGCAATTGCAGCGATGAGTGGTTTGCCTGTGATTGAAGTACACATCTCAAATGTGCATGCTCGTGAAGCCTTCAGACACCATTCCTACATCTCTCCAGTGGCTGCAGGGATTGTGGTGGGCTTTGGTATTCAGGGCTACGTTTTGGCCATGGAAGGTTTGGCTCAAAAGAATTGATCGCAGCCTAGTGCAGATCAATAGTTGGGCGGTATCTCGTCTCGCGGACTGTTTCCATCAGACGGCATATTGCTAGCCATTTGTAATTTCAGCGCTTGTATTTCCTTCACCAATAACTCAATGCGTTGCTGTTGCTTGAAGACAGTTTGATTTAACTCTTCTAGCAAGTCTTCAGAAAAGCTCAGTTTGATTTCTAAGTTGGTGATGCGTTCGTCTTGATTCATGATGACCTTCTGGTTATGAGGTGAGGATACCTAAGAGCGGCAAAATGAGCAATCTGCTAAATCAGAAGTAAGGCATGCTAGCATCGCCATCTTTAGTCATCATGACCATGGTCACAGACACTCAATGAACCCACTAACGCCCCGCGTTATCTTTTATTTGGTATTGCCCACAATTCTTTGGGCAGGTAATGCCATTGTGGGTCGTTTGGCAGTTGGTGAGATATCTCCCATCATGCTCAATACCTTGCGTTGGTTCCTGGCTGGACTGATCTTATTGCCCATTGCCTGGAAACTATTTAAGTCTGACAGTCCTATTTGGCAAAACAAGATTCGCTTCCTTTGGCTTGGTTTGCTTGGTGTGGGTTCATACAACGCACTGCTATATCTCTCTTTAGAAACATCAACTCCCATCAATGTGACCTTGATTGGTGGCAGCATGCCCATGTGGATGATCATCATTGGTGCGATGTTCTATCAACAGGCATCCCAATTTAAGCAAATGATGGGGGCCTTGATCTCTTTATTAGGGGTTGTGATTGTTCTGACCCGTGGTGACTTATCCAGCATCCTAGATATTCAATTGGTGATTGGTGACTTGTACATTCTTTTGGCCACGATCTTGTGGGGCTTTTATAGCTGGATGTTGAGTCGCCCAGGTAAGAGCACTGAACGCCAATGGCCTTGGGCAGAGTTCTTATTGGCGCAAGTGCTGTTCGGTGTTTTTTGGTCAACTGCTTTCTTGGGATTTGAATGGGCTGCTGATGCTGTGGTGTTTGAGTTCACACAATCAACAATCGCATTGTTGATCTTCGTGGCGATTGCGCCATCGCTGATTGCTTATCGTTGTTGGGGTTTGGGTGTGACAGCAGCAGGGCCTGCAATGGCAGCTTTTTTTGCCAACCTGATTCCTTTGTTCACTGCCTTGATGTCAGCTGCTTTACTCGGGGAGCCGCCTGAGTTATTTCACGGCTTAGCATTTATGATGATTGTTGCGGGTATTGTGATTTCCTCATTGAAGAAATCATCAACTGACTAATTCAAAACGACCATCTTCCATTTCAACTTGAGGTCGAACCCAATAATCATGAGTCTGCATTGATTCATAGACATAGGCCATCTCAAGAGTGGCTTCAATCTTGGCTAAACCAATCACCAAATAGAATCCGCCTGTTTTCTTATGACGTAACTGACTACCGATGGGAAATAAGCTTGGGTGTGTTTTGCGCATCATTGGGCGATTCTCATGGTGTGACTCTCTTATTTTTCCAAAGTGAAAATTGAGTATAAAAAATAAACATCAATCCCCAAACAACAATTGATGCATAAGCTGCTGTCCAACCGCCATAACCAAAGTAACGACTGATATCCAGAGTTGCTCCGAATAGAGCAGGGCCCACCAATCCTGCACCAAAGCCCATCAAAGAATGCAAACCCATCGCAGTTCCTTTGATTTCTTGTGGAACGCTGATGACCAAGCCAGCAGTTAGAGTGGCAGAGTCTGCCATCACAAATATCCCGTGAATAAAAGCCAGGGCAACAATGACTGTCCAATGTGAATCCACGGACATACCCAAAGTAATACCGCTGATAGCACTGCCAATCATGACCCAATACACCCAGCGGTGTCGACCAACTTTGAGGGCCATTTCATTACCAAGGATTGAGGCTGGAATACTGATGATGTTCACCAAAGCCACGATCAGCGTAGCGCTGATCAAAAATGGTTGCTCAGGAGCGGCAATCGATGCGCAGTAAGTAAAGAATGCCACCAACCAAGCACGTGTCGCAAATAGCTCGAGCGTGTGGGCGCTGTAACCCAACATATAGCCAACCGCTTCTTTCATAGCCAATACTTTTTTCCAGCGAGCCACGGGGAAGGCATCACTCAACTTCATTTGAATATCAAAAATCCCTTTTTCGCCAGGAAGTGCTTTAGTGCCAAGCCAAGCGAGGGTGCCGGCACAAATTGGGCCGATGGCAATCAAGATGAATGCCAATGACCAAGAAAACTCTCGGATTAACATGCCAGATAACAAATAAGAACTTCCCGTACCAAGCCCAAAAAATGCCGTGTAAAAAGAAATGTGACGGGTGATTTCACCAGTGGTCACGCGATCAGAAATAATTTTTAAGCCAGGCATGTACATGGCGGAAAGACCTGCGCCATGAATCATCAAAAAGAATAGGGCTGAGTAAAACCCATTAGCAAAAAATCCCACACCCAGCAAACCTAATCCAGCAGTGAGACCGCCAGCCAAATAAACTTGACGGGTATCGATGCGATCAGTGAGGGTAGTGGCAATGGGAACTACCAGCACATAGCCAAGGAAAAAGCTGCTGGCCAAAAAACCGGACTCGAAATTACTTAAGCTCCACTCTGCCTGAATGATTGTCAAGGCAGATGGATAACAAGCAAATCCCAAGAGGGAGAGTGCTTGAGTTAAGAGCATTAAGTAGGTGGTCAAAATGATGCTTTTTATGGTTGTTATATGAAATGTTCTTTGAAATTTAGCATTTTTTGTCCCAAAACGCTCTTATTTGTAAGGATTTTTAAGGAATTAGTTGTACTATTTAGAAATAATAAAAATATGAAAGAGACAGTCATGAATTCACTATTCAATAAATGGTTGTTCTTGGTTTTTACCTTATTTGTCAGTGGCGCAACGGTTGCATCAAATCCATCTGGCACAAGTGATAAGGAATTGCTAGCTACGATCGATAAAGTCCCGGCATCTCCGAAAACAATTGATGATCTTGTCAAGATGCTCGACGCAGCGAAGCCCGATGCTTCTCAAACTCAAAAACACAAGGATGCCTTGGCTGCTAAAGCTCCTGAAAATGCGACCAAAGAGCAATTAAATTCTTTTTATAGAGAGCGCTCGCGTGCAGCAGAATTTTTGGGCTTGCCAAAAATTCTTTTTGAAAACTGCCAGAAGGAAATGGAATACGCCAACCCAAATAACAGAGAGCAGTTTTTTGATGCTCATATGAGTTGCATTCAGGCGGAATTTTTAGATGGGAACATGCAGGGGGCCATTAAAAGAATCAATGATGCTCTTGCAACGACATTCGGCAAGCAATTGAGTGGTTGGTCATTGACATTTCAATTATTGCTGGTTAATGCCAATCGTCAACTTGGGGATTTACAGGCCTCAGATGTCGCAATCAGAGAGGTTGATGGAATTATCACCTTGCTTCGTCGTGGCAATGGATGGTCAGAATGGGGCACTCTATGGGTTTATCAATCTGAGCGTGCTCGCGGGGAATATTTGCTAACAACTGGTAAGGCCGTTGCAGCTGAATTAAGTTTAGTTAGAGCTTTGTCGGCGATGCAGGAAAGGGTTGATGCTTTTGAAAGAGGTGATTACAAGGGGTCGACCAGAAAAGTCCATAGCAAAGAGGGTATTTACTTTAACAAAGGGATTGTCTTGTCACGCATGGCCAATTCTTTATTTGCGCAAAGAAAATTGTCCGAAGCAGAGTATTACTACCGATTAGCCTTAAAAACATTCTTAGAAGTTGGCACTCGAAATACTCCTGCAGTTGCAGGAGTATTAAGTGGTTTATCTCAAACAGTAGCTGAGCAGGGGCGAACTCAAGAATCCTTGATTCTATCCAGATATGCCCTTAACAGTACGCTTGAGTCAGGCGTTGCAGATTATTCAACTCAAATGATTTTTGCAAGGCGCTCACATGCTGCAGCACTTGTTAATAATGAAAAATTCACTGAAGCTGCCCAGCAATTTGCATTGATCAAGTCATCAATTGAAAAAGATCAGTTCATGAAAGAGCGTTTCAAGCGCATCAATGACTTAGATGAAGTGGTTGCTCTGATATTCAGTAAGCAGGCGCCGCAAGCTGAGGCCATTGCAAAAGATATGTATGAGCGTAGTTTAAAAATCAATGGTCAAAATCATCCTCGAACTGGTTGGACTCAGGCCTTCTACGCAATGAGCCTTGAAGAACAGGGTAAAACAAAAGAAGCCAAGGTTAATTTCTCAAAAGCAATGCCTGTTTTAATTGATCAGACACGCAACGATGCTGAGAATCAAACTATCAGCTTAAAGTATCAAAAACGTTTTGCTATTTTGGTTGAATCATATATCGGCGTTTTATTCGCTACTGCCAAAGAAATGCCAGCCTTAAGAAATACTTTGATTGCTGAGGCATTTCAGTTAGCAGATATGGCCAGGGGAAGTTCGGTGCAACGTGCAATGACGCAAAGTACCGCGCGCGCAAATATTAAAAATCCCGCATTAGAGATTTTGGCAAGAAAAGAACAAGATTTACAAAGACGTGGAAATTCTTTGAATGAGTTGCTTGTAGCTCTATCTGCTGCTCCTCCGGAGCGACAATTGCCGTCTGTTCAGGCAAAAATGAAGGCTGATATTGAGGCCATCAAAGCTGAAAGAAACTCTGTTAAAAAAGACATTGAAAATAAATTTCCAGAGTACTTCGATTTGGTTGAGCCAAAACCAATCACCATTGATAGAACGGCAAAGATACTCAAGCCAAAAGAGGTGTTGGTGACATGGTATTTTGGGGATAGAAAAAGCTACGTCTGGGCTATCCACAGTAATGGTTTGAGTGGTTTCTCTGACATTCCTCTAAATAAGGCAGACGTTGGTAAAGATGTTGAAAAGCTTAGAAAGGCTCTGGATCCTGGGGTTTCAAGCGTTGAAGAAATCCCAGCTTTTGATGTTGCGCTTTCATATAAGCTTTACACACAACTGATAAAGCCGGTTGAACCAAGCCTTATTGGAAAAGATCTTCTAATTTCAATCCCTCATTTATCGCTGGGACAATTACCAATTGCCACCTTGTTAACCGAGGCAATGAAGCAGCCAACAAAAGGAGCTAAATCTTTTGCTGGTTATCAAAATGCACCTTGGTTGATGAGGAAAATTGCGATTTCTCAATTGCCGTCAGTGAATGCTCTTGCTGCATTGAGGGGTATGCCTAAAATGACAAATGCTGAGCAATCCTTCATTGCCTTTGCTGATCCATACTTTAGTAAGGAGCAAGCTAAGACCAGCGCTGCAAGTTCAGCTAAACAACTTGCTACTAGAGGTATTCCGCTTAAGCTAAGAAACGCACCCAAAACATCGAATGTCAGCTCAGCTGAATTAGCTTTGTTGCCTGGATTGCCAGACACCAGTCTTGAGGTCAATGAAATCGGCAAAGTTCTAAATGCCAAAGAGGGTGATATTTTCTTGCATGAAAAAGCAAGCGTGGAGCAAGTTCTTAAAACCGATTTTTCTAAAAAATCGATTGTCATGTTCTCCACGCACGGACTAGTGCCTGGGGAGTTAGACGGTTTATTGCAACCAGCTTTGGCCTTGTCATCACCAGATGTCACAGGTGAAAAAGAAGGCGACGGTCTTCTCACCATGGATAAGATCTTGGAGTTGAAGTTGAATGCTGATTGGGTTGTGTTGTCAGCCTGTAATACGGCCACTGGTGACGGTAATGCCGAGGCTGTATCTGGATTAGGTAGAGCCTTCTTTTATGCTGGAGCAAGGGCTTTGCTAGTGTCTAATTGGCCTGTTGATACGGTGGCTTCTAGAGAGCTGATGATTGATCTATTCAAGCGTCAGCAAGCCAAAGAGCAAGGTTCTAAGGCTGAATCGTTAAGGCAGGCCATGGTGAGCTTAGCTGATAGTGGTGGAGCAAAAGATGCCAAAACAAATACAATGATTTATTCTTACGCACATCCTTTGTTTTGGGCTCCCTTTGTTGTAGTCGGTGATTAATTTAAGTTCATAAGATAAGAAAGTAAAAAAATATGAAAACAAAAAACATAGTATTGAATCTTGGACTAGCAGCAATTTTCTTAGGCGTTCAGCCGATGGCTATCGCGGCTGACTTAATCACTTCCAAAGAAGCTCAATTACCTGCAGCAGCTGGGGAACTAAAAACCCGAGGTATTTCTCGTGGGCCTGCAATTAAAGTCATTTCACCAGAAGTAGGCTCAGCTCCAATTTCTGCACCCTTTGATCTTAAGGTTCAGTTTGAATCTAGAGGTGGCAAGAAGATTGACCCAGCATCAGTCAAGGTGACTTATTTAAAATCTCCTTTGGTAGATCTAACTGGGAGAATGAAGCCAGCCATATCAGAGTCTGGTATTAGTTTTGATAAGGCGCAAGTTCCTCCTGGCGAGCATGCCGTTCGTATCACAGTTAAGGATATTGAAGGCCGTGAGACAAACTCAGTTGTTAATTTGATTGTTAAAAAATAATGAAGTGTCCATATTGTCTGAGTGAGGTAGAGGAGAGCGCTCACGTCTGTAAAGTCTGTACAAGAGATCTTTACTTATTTCAGCCAATGATGAAGAAGATTTCTGATTTAGAGCAGAAGTTAGATGGACTTAAAGTGCAAGAAGTCTTAGAAAAAAGAATCGTAGAGCTTGAGGGTTATGTTCACGATCTGCAAAATCAAAAAGAGGTAGAAGTCGAAAGTCTGTTTACTCGCATCCTCTTGATTTTGCAGACCTTGGTTTTGCCACTATGCATTCTTTTGATCTCTCATGCTCTGATCACCATTGTTTATGACTTTGAGCTAATTTATCTAAGAGTTATTTCAATTCTTGTGCCATTGCCTTTTGCGTACTATTTATTCCAAAAGAAAAAGCGCTTGATCTTGCCGTGGGTTGGCGGAACAATTTTTTTGGCCTGGTCTGCAGTCATTGGTATGAGCGCCATTACTGCGTATGTCGATCACACCCCCATCATGCCCAAGAATCCAATTGAATGGAAAGAGTTTTTAGAGTATTCAGCCAGTATTTCATTTAGTTTCTTTACAGGCATGCTACTTGGCACACTCTCATTCATGAGACGCATGCGAACCAATCGTCAGCAAGCAACAAATGAGTGGGTTCAAGCCATTATCAATGGCTTAGCTGATGGAAAATTATCTCCAGAAGCACTACAAAAAATCATGCATAAAGTTAATGAGTTTGGTGGCACTGCAGTTGCCTTGGGCACTACGGCTATCTCGATTTATACCGGATTAAAAGGGGTTCTTGGCGAGTGATTGTCTCTGAACTTCGCTCCCAAGCCCTTCAACTGCTGAGCCTTTGCGACCCATCTGAAAAAGGTGAGGCGGTGATTGCTTTGCACGAGCAATACCTGCAAGGTAGCATCACCATCAATGCCGAGGAACGTTTGACTGAAGCGGGCTTTGATATTCCTGGTAGACCTGCTTCGCCTATTTTGGTCAATCCTGGCTTGGTCAAGCGTCGCTCGATGGTGACTGAAGAGGGTCGTTCAGTATTGATTCATGCTTTGGCCCATATTGAGTTCAATGCTATCAATTTAGCTTTAGATGCCGTATGGCGTTTCCCCAATATGCCCAAAGAATATTATGAAGATTGGTTAAAGGTAGCTGCAGAAGAGGCATATCACTTCGATTTACTCAATCGCCATCTACAAAAGAGTGGTTTTAAGTACGGAGACTTTCCGGCTCACAACAGCTTATGGGAAATGGTGAGTAAAACCACTGGATCAATTCTGGCCAGAATGGCTTTGGTGCCCAGAACCATGGAAAGCCGTGGCTTAGATGCTTTGCCACCGATACAAGAGAAGCTCTCGCAAGCACATGACCAAGAGGCCGTAGCTTTGCTACAGATCATTTTGAATGACGAAATAGGACATGTTGAAATTGGTAATCGCTGGTTCAACTACCTCTGTGATCAGCAAAGCCTCGATCCCATTGCTGCTTATGCAGAGTTGGTTGAAAAATACGATGCCCCAAAACTCAGAGGGCCATTCAATTACGCTGCTAGAAAAGCAGCTGGTTTCACTGATGCAGAATTAGCCGCATTACAAATCACCGAAACAAACTAAATTGAAAATTTCTAAAACTTAGTCTGGTTCAATTTGCAACACATCAAAAGCAGCTTTCAAACGTTTTTCATATTTGCGCTTCATCTCAGCAGCTTCTTCATCAGACCAAGTTCTAAAACCTTCTTTTGATTTGATCCCGAATTTTTTCTCTTTCAAGATCTTGTTCAAGCAAGGTGATATCTCTGTGTTGTTGGACAAGCTTGGATAAATCTCTTTCGCAGCAATTGCCATGCCTTCCCATCCAGAAATTTCTTTTTGTGTCATAGGGCCAACTGCTGCATAACGGAAGCCAAAACTGTAGCGCACAGCTGTATCAACATCCTCGGGTGTTGCAATGCCATCATTGACCAGAGCAAGAGCTTCACGCATCAGAGCATGCTGTATGCGGTTGGCTAAAAATCCTGGAATATCTTGATTGACCAAAACTGGTTTCTTGCCTGTTTCTTCAAATAATTCGCAAACCTTCTTTGCCAACGATGGATCTGATACTTTTCCTAAAACCACTTCAACCAATGGCACGATGTGTGCTGGCATGAAGTAGTGCATGTTGAACATGCGCTGGGCTGTTTTTAAACTTTGGCTGATCTGACTAATGGGGAAGCCTGAGCTATTGCTGCCTATCGGAATATGAGTCGGAACTCTTTTATCTAATGAAGCAAAGATGGTTTGTTTAAGGGCTAAATTCTCTGTTACTGTTTCAAGCACCAATGCCACATCTGACCAGTCAGACCAATCTTCAATGGCACCAGTTTGAATCTGATCAGTTGAAATTAAACCTGAACTCAAGCCCTTGGCCAAGGCTATGATTTCAGGAATGGTGGATTTGGCGCGCTCAACATTTCTGCCTAAAAGAATCACGCCATAGCCTCTGCTGATAAAGCCTGCAGCAATGCCAAGAGCCATAGTTCCTGTGCCTAAAACAACCACTTTTTTCATGCTTGTCTCCATCATTTTTATGTCTTCCATCATACCTAAGTCAGCAAAATGGTGTTGTTAGCCAAAAGGCTCATGGAGTCTGTTTTATTAGGGTTTTAACTGAGTCTTTGAGGTCAAAAACTGCTTTGTTTTACGACCTAATCGGTCTAGGATATAGCTTGCATTTCAAATCAGGAAGTCTTTATATTTAATAAGTTTTTTCTAAGTATTTGAAGTGCTATGTGAAGAACAAGTAACACCATTAAATATAAAAAATATAGAGAGACAGACATGCCCATCATTCAATCCGTTGAAGTCACAGCCGTTAGTGTTCCACTGGATCATGTGACATCTTTTTCTACTAGAACAGTTTCTGAAAGACATTACTGTTTGGTTAAAGTGCGCAGCAAAGATGGTTATGAAGGTATCGGCTTTTGCTACGTTGGTAGTGCTGCAGGAGAATTAGTCAAACTGGCTGTTGAGCAACTCTTTGCGCCAAAATTGATTGGTCAAGACAGTCATCGTACGGAAGGCATCTGGCAAGAAATGTACACCGAGTCGATCTTGCAAGGTCGATCTGGCAGTGTGATGCGCGCCATCTCAATCCTGGATATTGCACTTTGGGATTTGAATGCGCATTCAGTCAATTTACCTTTGCATCGTTACATGGGCTCATTTGTGAATAATCGCGTTCCGGCCTATGCCAGTGGTGGCTATTACTTGGATGGCAAAACACCTGCCAAGCTAGGTAAAGAAATGGAAGGCTATGTTAAGTTAGGATTCAAGGCTGTCAAAATGAAAACCGGTCGCTTGAGCCCTAGAGAAGAAGAGGCTCGCTTGAAGGCTGTTCGATCAGCCGTTGGACCAGACATCATCGTGACCATGGATGCGAACAATGCTTGGCGTGATATCCCAACGGCCATGGAATACATGAAGCGCTTTGAGCAATACAAACCATACTGGATGGAAGAACCTTTTTCTCCCGATGCCATTGATCTTCATGCACGTTTAGCAAAACTCACCACCATAACGATTGCTACGGGTGAGATTGAAGTGGGGCGTTGGCGTCACCGTGACTTGGTCGAGCAAGGCGGCGCAGAGATATTGCAAACAGACGCAGCCGTTTGTGGCGGCATTTCAGAGTGGCGCAAGATTGCTGCCTATGCTGATGTCAAGGGCATCACTTTGAGCCCACACTGGTTCCATGATTTGCATGCCCCATTGGTGGCTGCGACTCCTAATGCACGTTTTGTTGAGTTCTTTGTTGATGATCAGGTCTTGAATTTCAGACGTTTGATCAACAAGCAATTGAAATTCAAGGACGGCGACTTGATCTTGCACACCACCCCAGGTCTTGGTTTTGGTTTCGATGAAGCTGCTGTTAAAAAATATGCGATTGGGAAAAACATATGGACCAAAATCAAATAAGTCCTGCCAGAGCAAAGCAATACGTTCAAGAGGTATTTGCCAAATTGGGGATGCCTCATGAAGACACCCTGATCGCTGCTGAATACATTGTTAGATCGGATTTGGTAGGGGCAGATGCTCATGGAATATTCCGAATGCCTCAGTATGTTCAGCGCTTTTTACAAGGTGGTATGAACATCCACCCCAAAATCAAATCCATCAAAGATACTGGCCCAATGGCCTTGCTTGATGGTGATAATGGCTTGGGTCACTTGGTGATGTTTCGATTAACCGAATTGGCCATCAAGAAAGCCAAAGAGTTTGGGATTGGCTGGGTTGGATCAAACAACGGTAATCATTCAGGTGCGGGTGCACATTACGTGAACAAAATTGCGGATGAAGGCTTGGTGGGCATCTATCTAGCGGTTGGTAGCGCTAACCACATGGCACCCACAGGCGGTTCAAGCCGCTTGATATCAACCAACCCAATCGCTTTTGGTGTGCCTGCAGGTCCAGGCAAACCACATATGATTTTAGATATGGCAACCACGGTCACAGCATTTGGAAAAATCAAAGTCAAAGCCCAAAAAAATGAAGCCATGCCGGTTGGTTGGATGATTGACGAAAAAGGTCAACCCATCACTGATCCAAAAAAAGCCACCGAAGGCACACTCTTACCCATTGGAGATCATAAAGGCTATGGTTTGGCTCTGATGATTGGTATGTTAGCTGGATGTATGAACGGTGGTGCCATGGGTAGCAATGTGGTGGATTTCAACAAAGACAGTAGCACCGTGACCAACACTGGTCAAACCATGATAGCGATCAACCCTGACTTCTTCATGGGACAAGATTACTTCTTAAGTGAAGTTGGTCGTGTGATCGATGAGTTGCATGCATCTAAAACTTTGCCTGGTGTCGATCGTATTCGAGTGCCGGGCGAAGGTGCGAAAGCCACAGAAGAAAAAAGGAGCCAAGAGGGGATTCCTTTGGCTCCTGAATTGCGCGCAGCATTGAATGAATGTGCGCAAAGTTTGGGTGTTTCTACTATCTAAATGCCTACAATCTAAAAAGAGGCATCAAGCGGTCTTGTTGATTATTTCTTTTTAGATTGTTCGTAGCGCGCTTTGTTTTCTTCGTTGGGTGGATACAGACCAGGAAGAGCTGCACCGCCTTTGACTTGCTCCATGATCCAAGACTCAAGATTTTCTTGCTCAGGTGCTGTTGCAACCATCTCATCCACAAGATCGGCTGGAATCAAAACTGCACCGTCATCATCAATCACGATCACATCATTTGGGAAAATAGCCACACCTCCACAAGCAATCGGTTCTTGCCAAGCAACAAACGTCAAACCTGTCACAGACGGTGGTGCTGCAATGCCACTACACCAGATGGGTAATTCTGTTTCTAAGACGCCAGCCACGTCTCGAATCACGCCATCGGTGACCAAAGCTGCTACCTGACGTTGCTTCATTCGTTGACACAAAATATCGCCAAAAATACCAGCGTTGGTTACGCCCATTGCATCAACCACTGCAATGCAACCAGCTGGCATATCTTCAATCGCTGCTCTGGTTGAAATTGGTGATGACCAAGAAGCTGGCGTGGCCAAGTCTTCTCGGGCTGGCACAAAACGCAAAGTAAATGCACGGCCAACAATTCTCCCTTGGCCTGATTTCAATGGCATGCTGCCGCGCAACCATACATTACGCAAACCTTTTTTTATTAATAGGGTGGTCAGCGTGGCTGTAGTGACCTTTGAAAGAACGTCGATCACTTTTGGATCTAATGCTTGAACGGGTGTTTTCATAAAAGACTCTTAAATATTAGGAATATTGCCGCCATCCACACGGATAACAGAACCAGTGATGTATGAAGCTGGTTGGCTGGCTAAAAATGCTGCTGTATCACCGTACTCTTCTGGACGACCCAAGCGTCCAATAGGAATAGATCTTAAGCTGTCAGCCTCAACGGTCTCAAGAGATATATTTTCACGTTTTGCACGAGATTCATCCAGAAAACGAATGCGATCCGTCGCAATTCTTCCTGGAACAATGACGTTTGCAGTGATGCCGTGTGGAGCAAGTTCGCGAGATAAAGTTTTAGACCAAGCGTGCAAAGAGGCTCTCAAAGTGTTTGAAATGCCCAAGTTAGCGATGGGGATGATGGCGCCTGATGATGTGCTAGTGATGATTCGTCCCCATCCTCGTTGCTTCATACCTGGTATGGCGCGATCAGTGATGGCAATGACTGAGAGAACCATCTCTTGAAACTTTTCAATCCAAAGTGCGGTTGATTGTCCTGCGGCAGTTGCTGGAGGAGGTCCACCGGTGTTGTTCACCAAGATATCAACGGGACCAAGATTTTTTTCAATTTGTGTGAATAATTCATCGATGGCTGCTAGATTGCCTAAATCCCAAGCGATGCAGTAAGCCTGACCACCTGCTGCTTTGATCGCTTGCGCAGTCGTCTCTAAGTTCGCCATTGTTCTGCCAGCTAAAGCTACTTTGGCACCCTCTTTACCAAGAGATAGGGCTATGGCACGACCTAAGCCGCTGCCAGCGCCAAATACCAAGGCAGTTTTATTTTTAATGCCTAAATCCATTATTCAATTTCCTTTAATCGTTTTGTTTGTCTAATCGTTAATCGTTCAATGTCTTTAATATCTGCTGGTGATAGTTTTGGCCCTGGCTTACGAACCGCGGCTGATGCAATCACGCCGCGTTCAGCCAAGATGTGTTTGCGAACGGCTAGACCGATATTCGCTTGCTGTTCATATTTGGCCAAAGGAAGATAAGCATCATAGACATCACAAGCTTTTTCTATATCGCCATTTGCAAACAACTCACAAACACTCACCATCATTTCTGGGTAAGCAAAACCTGTCATCGCACCATCAGCACCGCGAATCATTTCTTCTGTTAAGAAGAGGCCACCACCATTGCCAGTCAGAATTGAGACTCGCTCTATCTCTTTTTTGGCAATTGAAGCAATGATTCCTGAGAGCTTGTTCAAGCCTGGTGAGTCTTCATGCTTGAGCATCACGCAATTAGGAGAGTTCTTTAAGATCTTGAGAATCACAGCTGTTGACATCTGCACACCGGTTGAAACAGGATGATCTTGTAGACACCAAGGTACATCAGAACCTAATGTTTCATTGACCATGTCAAAGTAAGCTGTGATTTGATCATCGGTGCGCAGCGTTGATGGAGGGGCCACCATCACGCCTGCAGCACCCATGTCTATCACTGAGGTAGTCAATTCTTTCATGGGGGCAAATCCAGGGGCAGATGCACCCACCACCACGGGAACTCTACCATTCACACGCTTTAAAACACGCGCCACAAAAGTCTTTGATTCTTCAGCCGTTAACTTAGTGGCTTCACCCATGATGCCAAGAATCGTCAGACCAGTGACACCACAGTCCAAATAAAAATCGACCATGGAGTCGGTGCTCTCTAAATCAAGAGCACCATTTTCTTTGAAAGGTGTTACGGCAATTAGATAAACGCCACGACTATTGCGATTGAATTGGCTCATGCGGGTGCTCCTGCAGATTTTTTATTTCTGATGATCTGCATAACCACGACCAAAGCAAAGCCCATAAAGCCAGCAATGTCTGAGTAATTAGATGGATACGCCAATGCAACACCAGACAAAATTAAAATCCAACGCTCAAACAAATTGGTCTTGGCCAAGAACCAGCCTTGTAGACCGCCTGCTAAAGCAATCACGCCTGCCACAGCGGTGAAACTCACCCAAGCAATTTGTAGCCAATCTGCATTAGCCAAAGCCTTGGTTGAACCCATCAACAAGAGGGCGCTGCCAGACTTATCTAAAACGAACATGAATGGCACCAAAATCGCAGGAGCCACGTACTTCCAACTTTGCAAGGTGGTCTTATAAGGATTACCTTTACAGATCGCAGCAGCAGCAAATGGTGAAAGCGCTGTTGGAGGAGATACTTCAGACAAAACAGCGTAATAGAAAATGAACATGTGAGCTGCGAAAGCAGGCACGCCCAAATTGATCAGAGCAGGGGCCGTGATCACCGCGCAAATGATGTAAGACGCTGTCACAGGAACAGCCAAACCCACAACCCAAACAATCATCGCGGTATAGATGGCCGTCAACAACAATGAGCCATCAGCTAACTGAATGATGATGGAGCTGAATTTAAGACCTAAGCCAGTCAAAGTCACGGTACCAACAATCAAACCAGCGCCGATACAAGTTGCAGCAATACTGATCACACCAGAAGAACCATTCGCCAAGGCCTTGATCAGGTTGGATTCATAAAAGGACTTGATGACTGACTGTTTGCTACTGAAAAGATCCCAAGGCAAGATTGCTGTATCAGCTCTTAGCATGCTGCTCAAAGCTGAAAGCACTGTGGCCCAAAATACTGACATCACAGGTGAGAAGCCCATCATCATGAAGACCACGATTGAAATCAAAGAGAAGAAGTGGAACCAATACTTCTTGGCCAAATTCCAAGCGGTGTCTACTTTGTCAATTTTGATGGCAGACATATTGTATTTTTTGACATCAATTTCAACCATGACAAATAAGCCAAGATAGAAAAGGATGGTTGGAATACAAGCCATCAACAAAACATCTAAATAAGAAATCTTTAAAAAGTCAGCAATCAAGAAAGCCGCAGCACCCAACACTGGAGGGGAGATGATGGCGCCTAAGCCGCCCGCTGCCAAAAGACCACCGGCCGCATTTTTGTCGTAACCAACCTTGTCCAACATTGGAGCTGCTACCGTACCAACTGTCACCGTTGTGGCAACGCCAGAGCCTGATGGACCGCCTAATAAGAATGATGAAAGCACAATTGTTTTCCCCACACCTGACGATTTACCGCCCATGGCGCTGAAAGCAAAATCAATGAAAAATTTACCAGCATTGGTGAACTGCAAGAAGGCACCAAAAATAGTGAAGAGAATGATCAAGGTTGCTGAAACGTCCACTGCAGTTCCAAATACACCCTCTAAGGTCATATACATATAACCTACCAAACGAGAGATCTCATAACCTTTGTGTGTCCAAGGCGCTGGTAAGTGATTGCCAAATAAAGCGTAAGATAAAAATAACAAAGTGACCGACAGCAAAATCAAGCCATTGGTACGACGCACCCCTTCAAGAATCAGAAGAATGAAAATAATGCCAAAAATAATATCTAACTGAAGAGGGGCTGTATTTCTATCTGCTAAATCATCGCCGCCTTGCAAGATATAAAAAGCCGTGGCAACAGCTAGACCTGCTAGCACAATGTCCCAAAGCATCAAACGATTTTTAAATTTTGCTGCAATTGGGAATGATAAAAACAAAATAGCCAAAACAGAACCAACGTGCACCACGCGCAGTTGCAATGTTGGAACGATTGAATAAGCTGCGTACAGATGGAACAGTGACATCGCCACTGCTGCTAGAGTCAAGAAAACGGCCAAAAAGCCTTTGTATTGATGAGAGTCGCCTTCTTCTTGACGAATCAATGACTCTACTTCCTGTTGGGTTTTTTCATCCAATGCAGGGGTTTGATCTTGGATCATGCTTGTCTCGCTCAATGGAAAACTACCCAAGGGGTGCTTGGGTAGTTTGTATTATTGTTATAGTGTTTTTATTAGAACTTAGCGCCGCGTTCTTTCAAGTACTTGATGGCACCTGGGTGGAACGGTACAGAGCTGTTGCCTGGCTTCTGAGCACCAACAGTGATGCTTGAATATTCAGTGTGAGTAGCAATCAACTCTTTTTGATGATCAAAAACAGCTTTCACGATCTTGTAAGCTTGTTCATCAGGCATTGAAGCACTCGCAACCAAAATATTCGCTACAGCTGATACTTGATTGTCTTTGGCCATGCCTGCATAAACGCTCTTAGCGATAGTGTCTGCATAGTAAAGGTTGCCATATTTTTTATTCATGGCAGCTACTTCAGCAGCGTTATCAATCATCACAATCTTTGTGCCTGGTGTGTTGGCCAAGTCAGTCACGGCCGCAGTTGGAAGACCGCCAACCCAGAAGAACGCATCAATCTTGCGGTCTTTCATAGCATTCACTGATTCTGCAGCGCTTAAACGCTCACGCTTCACGTCTTTGTCTTTGTCCATGCCAGCAGCTTCGATCAAGCGGAAAGCCATCACTTCAGTGGCGCTGCCAGGTGAACCTGTGCTGACGCGCTTGCCTTTTAGGTCTTTCATTGACTTGATGCCAGTCGCTTCAGTGGTCACAACGTGCATGCGGTTAGGATAAAGAACCAATAATGTGCGAAGTTCAACCTTTTTGTTCGCGAACTTGTCTTTACCTTCAAGGGCATCCTTGGCAGCATCAGCCATTGAAAAGCCAACATATGGCTTACCTGTGCCAATCAAATTGATATTATCAACTGAGCCACCAGTTACTTCAGCCGTTGCCTGCATACCAGGAACATGCTTAGAAAGTACTGAAGCCAAACCGCCACCCATTGGGTAGTAAACACCACCTGTGCCGCCTGTGCCTACTGAAATGTTTTGTGCAGCTGCAATACCAGCTGAGCTGAACAAAAGTGCAGCTAAAAGTTTTGCAATTTTCATTCTCTTGTCTCCGGTTTGTTATTCAAAAAGTATTTAATACCGTTCTGAAAATTTAGCACTATTTTTTTCTTTTTGCTCCATGTTTTTGGGATTACCTAGGGTTATCACTAGTCAATTGCTTTTAAATAAAAAAATGCACTATTAAAGAGCAAGTCCTCGGTCATAAATATCCCTGAAATATGATCAAAACTGGTTTACATTTCAGATGCAAAATTCATAAGAAATCATATAAAAAGAATTAAACAAAAAATCAATTGAGGCAAACATGACAACAACTAAAAAAGTAGTGGTAGTGGGTGGTGGCACCATGGGTGCGGATGTGGCCCTTGTTTTTTTTAGAGGCGGATATGCTGTAGAAATCATTGAGGCTGGTGCAGAGCGCCGAGCTTTTTTACCTCAGTACCTTGAATTTCAAATCAAAGAACTTGCATATGTCGAGCCAAATAAACCCATCACAGTCCATGCAGACCTCAAAGATGTTGCGTGGCCGAGTGTTGATTTGGTGGTGGAATGTATTCCGGAAAAATTACCACTCAAACAGGAGTTGTTCAAGCAGTTAGATCAAATGGCGTATGCACACACCATCTTGGCCAGCAACAGTTCGAGCTTTCCTATCAGCCAAATTGCAGAGGGCTTGAGTACCACCAGCCGCATGATTGGTTTGCATTTCTTCATGCCAGCCCACTTAGTCCCTTGTGTGGAAGTCATCAAGGGTGAGAAGACCAGCCAGGCCGTGATGGATGATCTATTCCAAATCATGACGCGCTGCTTGATGGTGCCAGTCAGGGTGAATAAGGATTTGCCAGGATTCTTGGCGAATCGATTGCAGCATGCCATGTCTCGTGAAGCTTTTTCAATGATTGATCAAGGCATTGCTACGCCAGAGGATATTGATAATGCTGTTCGGTTTGGCTTTGGATTCCGGTATTTAGCAGCTGGTCCTGTGATGCAGCGCGATCATGCCGGTGTTGAGATTCACACAGCTGCTGGCGCCAGCATTTACCCTTCTTTGTGTAATGACGCAACTCCAGCCAAGTGTTTGACCGACAGAGTCAAAAACAATCATTACGGCATGAAAACCTCACAAGGTTTTTATTCTTGGACACCAGAAACCATCAAGGTAGAGCGCAATCGCTATGACACGATTCTTAAAGCAGGGCTGAAGATTATTCAAAAGGACATTGAAGATATTTGCCGATAAAAGCATCCCTAAATGAAAAAAGCTTGTTTCTCTTTGCAAAGAAACAAGCTTTTTAGTTTGGTGCCCCAGGAGAGACTCGAACTCTCACGCCTCTCGGCACCGGCTTCTAAGACCGGCGTGTCTACCATTCCACCACCAGGGCATGGCTTAGGCGCATGAGAAAGCTCTCATCACGCTTCAGCTAAGCCCATCATTCTACTTGAAATTTTCGTAAATTTAAAGCCCGAGTGGTGATTTCCCGCCAGGCCATATAAATAGAGTATTAGCTATAGAGCTAATGTGCGATTGCCTGATATATTTCTATCATACGAATTTAGATAACTATCTGTTAATTCTGATATTTTTTGAATTATTGACTGTTCAATGAGTCCGAGAGTTTTGTATGCCTACAACGTCAGCACCAATTAAAAATGTCTCAAAAATTGCTCTATTTGGATTGATGGGTGTCATTTCTGGACATGCTTGTGCCGCTGGTTTTGTCGACACCTTGGCGGATATCTTCTCTTGGATAGCGATCATCATCATTCCAATCGTTCTTGGCATCGCCTACTGGCAGATTCATTATTTACCCAGCAAGATTGCTGAAAAACGTCAGCATCCCCAAAAAGAAGCGATTCATGCGATGTGCATGGTGTCGCGTTTTTCAGGAGGCTTGTTCTGGCCAATCGCGTTTGTGTGGGCGCATCTGAAGCCAACCATTGTGCCTTTATCAAAAGAGCAGGTTCAGTCTCTTGCAGAAGCTGAAAAGAGATCTATCTCAGACGGCGCTAAGGAATAGACATGTTAGAAATCATCATCGTTTTTTACGCTCTAGTTGTTTGGTGGGTATTTTTTAAGCGCAAACTCTATCCATGGGACAAGCGCGCCAAGATCATTGTTTTTGTAACTCCGGTTGTATTTGTGTTGATCATGATTTTGCTCATGAACATCTTTGCCCCAAGTAGTTCAGATGTCAGAGTCACTCGCCATGAGGTACCTATCATTCCTCAAGTCAAAGGGCGTGTGATTGAAGTTGGTGTGACTGATAATCAACGCGTCAAAAAGGGCGATGTTTTATTCAAGATCGACCCCGAGCCTTATCAAGCTTCAGTCAATGCTCTTAATGCCAAACTCAAGTTGGCTAAACAACGCGTGGAAGAACATCGTGCCTTGGTTAAAACAGGGTCAGGCAATCGTTTTGACCTTGAAAAAGCAGAAGCTGATTACGACGAGTTAAAAGAGAAGGCCGACAATTCTTATTGGGAGCTTGAGCAAACCGTTGTGCGTGCGCCTAATAATGGCACGGTTGTTAATGCTCAATTGCGCCCAGGCGTTTTCTTGGTGCCAACACCATTGCGCGCTGCGATGAGCTTTCTTGAAGATGATCCACAAGTATTCATGTTGTTCCATCAAAATGAGCTCCATCAAATTAAGCCGGGGCATGAAGCAGAGTTTTATGTTCCAACCAATCCTGGCCAAATTTATAAAGCCAAGGTTGAGAATGTGATTTGGGCTCAACGTCAGGGTCAAGTGAATGCCAATGGCGATTTACCTCAAACGGGTGTTAGGCCAGCTGTTCCTAATCGCTTCCCTGTGAAGTTGATTCTTGAAGAGGGCAGTCACACAGAATTAATTGCTGCTGGTGCTATTGGCCATGGCGCTATCTACACAGATAACATGAGCTTTTTACATTTTGTTAGAAAAGTCATGTTGCGCGTTTACAGCAAACTTAACTACATTGTTCCGAAATTGCATTGATGAGATCGATCGATAAAGTCGCTATGAGCAAGTATTTGTCCCTCAGCCTGCTGTTGGCTCTGAGCGCTTGTTCCATTGGTGAGCCGATCAAAAGATCTGAGCTGCTTGATCGTTCATTGCCTGGGCAACAGTTGCCTGCGGAATACAAAGCCAGCAATCATCAAGCAACGAATCAGCAAGCAGCATTTCAAAGCATTGCTTGGGTAGAGTCATTCAACGATCCTGAGTTAATCGAATTGGCTAAGCTGGCGATTCAATCAGCACCTGATTTCAGAATTTATGCAGCACGACTAGACCAAGCAGAAGCGATGATGAAGGCTGTTGGGGGTTCTTTTTATCCTAATGTGGGTATCCAGGGTAAAACCGGTTCTAAATTGGGTCTTGAGGGATCTGGCACGTCTGGTTATTACGTTGGAGCCAACTGGGAAATTGATCTTTGGGGGCGTGTGCGAGCAAGCTATGCAAATGCTGAGCAAAACGCCCGAGCGATTGCGGCTGATCAAGAATCAGCCAAGCTATCGTTCATGGCTAATTTAGCTAAAACATTGTGGTCTGCTCGAGTACTTCACAGGCAAGCCCAAATTGCTAATGAATCAGCTCAGCATCAAGAAAAAATATTGGAGCACGTGAAGCAACGCGAAAAAATTGGCGCAGCTTCCAAGCAAGACATCCTCAGTGCAGAAATCAATTTTGCACAAGCCAAAGAGCTGGCTTTTAATCTTAAGAACGCCAGTCAACAAAATCTAAAAACCTTGGATGTTTTAGTGGGTCGATACCCCATCGGAACACCGCTAAAAAATCAAAGCTTGCCTAAAGCTCCATCAGTTATCACCGCAGGGGTGCCATCTGATTTGCTTGAGAGACGTCCTGATATTGTGGCTGCGACTGCCAGAGTTGATGCAGCTAGATTTAATGTAAAAGAAGCAGAAGCAACACGCTTACCTAAACTCAGCTTGACTGCGGGCTTTGGCAGAATCAGCAGTGAAGTATTTGTGCTTAAAACCGACTCGTCCAATCCTAGTGCTGGCGTTGGGGTTACTTTGCCCATATTCACTGGCGGCTCCTTGGAGGCAAGAGTTGAGTCAAGGCAAGCTGAGCTTGAACAAGCTTTTGCCGTGTATGCCAAAGTTGGATTAAACGCCTTCAGAGAAGTGGAATCTGCTTTATCAGGAGAGCAATCTTGGCGTGCGCGCTATGCGGAACTCAATCAAATCTATCAATCGCAACAAAATATTCAAAAAAGCACAGATGCTGAATTTGTCATTGGTCGTATTGATCAGCGCCAAGTTTTACAACAAAAAATAAGAACCAATACTGCTCAATCAAATGAGCAGCAAGGTCAGTTAGAAGTTTTGATGCAACGAATTAATTTGTATTTATCTTTAGGTGGCCCAGCCATTTAAAAGCCACCAATCATTATCAGAAGTCAGGAGTCAAACGTGAGCGCACAATCAACAGAATCAATGTCCCGTTGGGAAAAAATGAAGCATGGCTTTCTTCATGAAACTAAAAAGTTTCTGATTGCCACAAGCTACTTCACGATTTGGTTTTATGCCATTGGCTTGTATAACCAATCGCAAATGTTGCACTTTGGGGTTGATGGCGCGGATAGCATGTTCTCGATCACCGTGGCTCTCATTAAAGCCGCTTTTGTGGGTAAATTCTTGATCACGGTAGAGCTACTCATGCCGATCAAGGTCAATAAAGGCAAACCTATTTTCTGGCCTTTGATTGGTCATTCATTGATCTATGTGGTTTTGGTCATGATCCTACATGCCAATGCCCTAGGTATTGAGGGTTACTTGCTGCATAGCAAGCCATTCTTAGAAGGCTTGTTAGAGTTTGGTCATGCGAAACCTAAAAACTTGATCATGATTGCCTTCATCTACTGGCTCATCATCGTTCATTACTTGACCTACTTCACGGTTCAAAAAGCCGTGGGTGAAAAAGAGTTTAAAGACATCTTTTTGGGTAAGTAATTAGGTCGGTAAAAAAGAAGTTAACAAGAACAATCAATAAAAACAAAAAATGCCTCTGAGATTCAGAGGCATTTTTCATTTCAACAGAAGAAAGCTCAGGAGAACTTTCTAGAACTCAACGAGTTACTTCTTAGGCGTGCTCACCACGGCAGCAACTGCTTCAGCATAAGTCACAAATACTTGGTCCTTGGTAGTGATGCCTTTTAAGAGGGCTGGGTTCTCAACCTTCACATCCACCACATGGCCTTTAGGACCTTTGAGCGACACAATTTGCTTCTTTTGGTCAATCGCCACAACGCTGGCTGTTGTTTTGACAATATTGGTTTTAACCATACCAGGCTTTTTGCCTGCTGGAGCTGTTTGAGTATCTGATGTCACTTCACGACCGCGCACATCATTGTTCTTCGTTTTAACTAATTCAATGGCCACAGCCAATGCATATTGAACATCTAAACGATCGCCAACCTTGATCTGGGCAAAGTTCTTCACCTCTGGACCTGCAACGATATCTAATTCACCTTCTTTACTTTTGAATGTCACGACACGGTTTTTGCCATCAATCTTTGTCACGATGCCGCTATAAATTTGACCAAGTTCACCCGCAGCTGCTCCTGCAACTGGTTTATCAACAGGGTAGTCATATTGAGCCATGGCCACTGAAGATAGGCCAAGAATAGAGGCTGTTAATAAGCTTATGCTGATTTTTTGTACGGTCATGGAGTTTCCTAGGTGATTTAGTTGAAATATTCTCTAAATGTAACACCTTCAACCCGCTTTATGAATGGGCTCTATGGCTATTGATTATCAGGGATTAGGGCAAGAAAAAAGCCTCTGAACTTTCATTCAGAGGCTTTCTTATTTGGCTCCTCGACCTGGGCTCGAACCAGGGACCTACGGATTAACAGTCCGGCGCTCTACCGACTGAGCTATCGAGGAATAGACGAAGATTATAGCCTGATTTTTATTAGATGCCAAATTCGCCCTGAGTTTGCTCTAATATGCCTTGAAACATATTGCTTCCAGGGCTTTATCCTATCTATATGATTAACCTATTTATTTTGTACTCTGATGATTAAATTATCGATAACAAGTTGGGCTGAGGCGCAAAGTTTGGTTAAACCTTTGCGTTATGAAGTCTTTGTGGTCGAGCAAAAAGTCCCTGAAGAGATCGAGTGGGATGAGTTTGATGAGGTTGCTTGGCACGCTATTGCCACTGCAGATAATCAAACCGTTGGAACAGGGCGATTAATCGTTACTGGGCACATTGCCAAAATAGGGCGTATGGCTGTTCAATCTTCCAGAAGAAACCAGGGTATAGGTAAAAGTATCTTGAATGCATTAATCCAAGCTGCAAAAGAAAAGGGCGCTCAAGAATGTATCTTGCACGCCCAAACTCATGCGATTGCTTTCTATGCCAAAGAAGACTTTGAGCCTCATGGCCCCATCTTCGATGAGGCCGGCATCCCTCATGTAGAGATGCGGCTCATCCTCTAAAGCTGCTAGAGATTAAAAGTCAAAGGTGGCTGTTGCCCTAAAGATTCTAGGAGTTCCTGGATAAAGAGTATTTGAGCCATAGGTCTGGCTCACATCACGCCAGTAGAACTTATCAAAAAGGTTTTCAACAAAGAGTCTGTAAGTTGCTTTAGATTTACCCACCTTATCGACGTATCTCAGACCTGCATCAAATTTATGATATCCAGGGACACTCAATGACTCATCGAGAGTCACGGGTTTGCTTGAAACATAGGTCCAGCCACCTTGAACGCTCATTTTTTCAACTTGCGGTAGTTGGTAATCAGCAAACATCACAGCTCGCCAGTTTGGAATACCAATTGCTTGTGAGCCATTCATGGCGGCAATGCTGGCACCTTCTTGCTTGGCCTCTAAATACATCGCACTAGAAGTTACGCTGAGGCGTTTAGTTACTTTTTGAGCGTAGGCTAACTCGATGCCAGTATGAACTACTTTACCGTCTTGTTTGATTTCTTCTCGAGCGCCAAAATTATCGAAGTCTCCGATTGCATACTCATTTGCTCGAGTCGCTCTAAATAGAGTTGCAGAAATCATAGAGTTAATCGTTGGGGTATACCTCGTGCCAATTTCAATTTGTTCTGTTTTTCGAGGCTTAAGCGGTTTTGCATTTCTAAAGCTAGTTTCGATTGGCCTTGTTCCAGACTCAGCTCCCTCGCTATAACTGATGTAGTTCGTGGTTTTATTGTTTAACTTATAGGTGGCGCCAATGCTTGGTAGCAAATAGTTTTTCTTTAGCTCGCCAAGGGCATTTCCGGAGGTTGAGTATGATTTATCACTTAGTTCAATAAATCTCGTACTCAAGTAGAGGTTTAGCTTGTCATTCAGCTTCATATTGTCTTGGATGAAGAGGCTATTTTGCTGATGATCTAATGTTTTTGTTTGTGGCCCAATAGGTCCAGTATTCGGAAGAACTTGCGAATTCAGGCTATAAATATTGTCTGGAAGATCGGCCGTATAGTAGGCTGCTTGCCCCTGAAAAATATTTCTTTTAAGTAATGAGGCGCCGTACTTTAAATTATGTTCAACTGAACCAACATTAAATTTACTGCTTAACCCTGCTTGTACTTGGTCATTTCTGCGTAGTTCATTTTCACTTCTAAAATCCATCACTGAGAAGTTTCCTTCTGAACTGAAGGTGCCTGTACCGCTAGTGCCATAGGGATAAGCTTGTCTATCATTGATTTTGACTTCACTGCGGCTCAAGTGAAAGAAGATCCTATTATTGTCATTTAACTCATGATCAATCTTTAAGCCGGTATTGAGTGACTTAATTTCAGTGGGTAAAACCCAGCTGTATCGATTTAATTGAATATCAGCAGGTATGCCAGTTGGAACTCTTCTATCGCTACCATCTGCCGCATCTCCCAGCAACATCAAACCAGAAACACCAATTTGGCTTCTATCTTGATATTCAATATCAAATTGAGCCAGAGTTTTGTTGCTTAACTTGGCATCTGCAGCCAAGCTCACGAAATTTCTGGTGCCTTTTGCATTCTTAACAAATGGCTTCATATTTTCATGGGCGGCATTGATGCGTATACCCAATGATTTTTCTTTGTTCAAAAAGGTACCAAAGTCAGCGGCCATATATTCTGTGCCACGCTCACCGGTTCCAACTGTGGCAGACATCACATCTTTGGGTCTTTTTGTCACGAAGTTAACGATGCCGCCTGGTGATGAAGCTCCAGCCTGCATGGCACTCACACCTTTGAGGATTTCAACACGTTCTTTATTTTCAAAAGCAAAGTTTTGTTCACCAGTCAGTGACATACCGTTCATGCGGTAGCTGGTTGCTGGATCTAGAGAGAAGCCTCTGATGGATAAGTTTTCGTAATAACCCAAGGTGGCGTAATAATCGCCCACCGAGGCATCAGTTCTTACAGCTTCAGAAATAAGTTTGACTTGTCGGTCATCCAATAAATCTCTGCTGATCACTGAAATAGAAGCCGGCGCATCTTTCAATTCAACTTCTTCAGTACCACCAGGTCCACCAATCATGGCACCTTTTGCAACATAACCAGTGCCTTTTTCACCAGTCACCACCACCGGTGACAACAGCGTCTCAGATTGTGCAAATGTTTGTGAGTTGATACAAAAGAGCAGGGCGCATGCGCCTGCAATGTGGTTCAGTTTTGGCGTATAAGCCATCGTCAGTACTCCTTATATAAACGATGGCGAGTTGGGGATGCGATTTGGACGCTTCCCTGCGCTCGCATTATCGAGATCAGGTTCAACGGGTATTTCTCACC
>JACCEA010241766.1_pt1 | contig 30587 bp, 28 predicted proteins | sample 7449851 | NCBI WGS metagenome assembly JACCEA01 (sample SAMN15323453, study PRJNA562643) | freshwater metagenome | isolation source: river surface water | place: USA:Blue River Watershed | collected 2017-08-18
GAGAAAGAGAAAAATCAACCCATTGTGTATCCAAATCCGGTAGTTGGTGCAGATGTAATCGTATATTTTCCGAAAGAATGGGTTGATAAAAACGTAGAAATTTCGTGGATTACTTCGGATGGAAAAATTCAAAAACACGAATCTAGGTTCTTAAAAGAAGGAAAAACCCAGATGAATATACCTGAGTTTTCCAATGGGCTGTATATTTTGCGCCTTACAGACGGAGTTCAAATTACACAGAAAAGAATTTATCTAAACCGTTAATTGGCAACCTCTTTTTTCTTGAAGATGACGAGAGCCAAGAAGGTAATGAGTCCGTTTAACAATAAGTTTTCAAAACCAAATTTATATCCTAGATTACTTTCTACCCAAACGACGATGAAATAGGTCAAAATCGGTGAAAGAATACAGATGAAAGGAACGAGTCGATCCATTGTTTTTCTTTGGGTGTACATTCCGAAGGTAAAAAGTCCTAAAATCGGGCCATACGTATAACTAGCAATTTGGAATGTTGCTGAGATAACATCCGTACTATTCACCATTTTGAATAACAAGATAACGACAAAAAACAAGGCTGAGAAACCGAGATGTACTCTATTTTTTATTTTCTTTCTTTCCTTTTCTTCTTTGTTCTGAATATCCATAAAGTCCACACAAAAGGCAGTAGTTAGGGCAGTCAAAGCTGAGTCAGAACTTGCGTACGTAGCAGCTGTTATGCCTATTAAGAAAGTAACGCCAACTAACAAACCTGCAATTCCCATATCTGCTTGTGCGAAATGTTGTAAGGCAAGCATCGGGTATAAATCATCTGAACTTGCTGGGGCGGTGATGCCCATTTTATTGATATACAAATACATAAGCGCACCCATTCCGAGGAAAAGGAGATTCACGATAACAAGCACAATCGTAAACCAAAGCATGTTTTTTTGTGCTTCGTTGATATTTTTACATGTGAGGTTTTTCTGCATCAAGTCTTGGTCAAGACCCGTCATGACGATAGCGATAAATGCCCCTGACACAAACTGTTTGAAGAAATTTTTACTGTCAGACCAACCGCCATCAAAAAAGAAAATCTGTGAATAATCGCTATTTGTCACCTCTCTAACAACCCCCGCTGCATCCAAACCCAATTGACCTGCAATGAGGACGATGGTCATGACAACTGCTGTAATGAGGAAAAAAGTCTGCAAAGTATCCGTAATGACAATGGTTTGAATACCACCTTTGTAGGTATAAACCCAAATCAAGGCGATGGTAATCAGGACGGAAATCTCAAATGGAACACCGAGCGGGTCATAAATCGCAATTTGAAGTACTTGAGCAGCGATATACAAGCGAACAGCTGAACCGAGCGTGCGCGAAAGTAGGAAAAAAGCCGAACCTGATTTATAACTCCAGTAACCCATTCTTTTTTCCAAATAACCATAAATCGAGATAAGGTTCAGGCGATAATACATGGGCATTAGCACTGTTGCGATGAATAAATAGCCGACTGTATAACCTAAAACAATCTGAAAGTAGGAGAATGCTTTTATTCCGACAGCACCTGGTACAGAGATAAAAGTGACACCAGAAAGCGACGTACCAATCATTCCGAAAGCAACGAGATACCATGGAACAGATTTATTTGCCGTAAAAAAAGACTGCGTATCTGCATTTTTAGACGTAAAATGGGCAATAGTAACGAGAATCGTGAAATAACCAAGTAGGATTCCGATAGCAATTAACGGAGACATAGGTGAGCGTTTAGTGTTTAAAAGGCATCAAATATGTAAAAAATTGTTTAAATTAGCGAAGTAAACAAGAAAGAATAGTGATTTATTGAGATTTCCTCGGATAATGAACTGATAAAACGTGTAATTTTGTTGTAAAAAATAAAAAAGCAGATGTTTCCAATTGCAGACCCCGCAGTCATCACACAAGAAATCACAGAGGAAGAAATTGAGTCTGTAAAGCTGTACCAACTCATTGTTTTTAATGACGATGTAAACACGTTTGAATATGTAATTCAAACATTGATTGAAGTTTGTGAACACTCGCCTGAGCAAGCAGAGCAATGTACTATCATTATTCATTTCAAAGGAAAATGCAGCGTAAAAGAAGGCGATTTTGAAGAATTGGCTGCCATGCGAACAGAAATCTGCCGACGCGGTATTTCTGCCGAAGTAATGCTTAATCACTGATCTATCTTTTATCTTGAAATATCCATCCAAACTCATTGAAGAAGCGGTTAACGAAATTTCTCGTTTGCCAGGTATTGGAAAAAAATCCGCTTTGCGCATTGCTTTGTATTTATTGAAGTCTGACGAAGCAAAGACAAATAGGCTTGCGCAAGCTTTGCTTAAATTACGGACAGAAACACAGTTCTGTAAAAAATGCCACTCCATTTCAGATGGCGATTTTTGCTTAGTTTGTAGCTCTTCCAAACGAGATGCAAAAGTCCTTTGTATCGTTCAAGATAGTCGGGACGTGATGGCTATCGAAAATACGGGGCAATACCAAGGGTTATATCATGTATTGGGCGGGGTAGTCTCGCCACTTGCAGGCATTGGCCCGAATGATTTACACATTGATACCCTCATTGAGCGACTTCAAAACGCAGAAAGTGCCGTTGAAGAAGTTATTTTGGCACTAAGCCCTACAATGGAAGGCGATACAACGGCATACTATTTACGCAAGAAAATAGAGGACTTCCCGGTTAGAATCACGACGATTGCACGAGGTATTCCGATTGGCGGAGATCTTGAATTTACAGATGAAATTACACTTGGGCGCAGCATCAGTAGCCGTGTTCAATTTTAACATACATTCAAAACAAATCAAATGGAACAACATCTTTTACTTGACGAAATACCCTCTCTCGACCTAGCTCATTTTACAACCGGTACTCCCGAACAAAAACAGCAGTTTGTACAAGCACTCGGAGCCGCTTTCAATACTATCGGATTTGTTGCTTTGAAAAACCACGGTTTGTCTGAAGAAATACGTCTTCAGTTATATTCAGCTGTAGAACGTTTTTTTGCCCTATCTGATGCGCAAAAACAAGCCTACGAATTTGTTGAATTGGCAGGACAGCGTGGCTATATTGGCAAAGGAAAAGAAAAAGCCAAAGGACATACAAAACCAGATTTAAAGGAATTTTATCATGTTGGGCAGCCTGACCCACTTCCGCACATGCCGCAGAATGTTTTTCCGGAAGAAGTGCCGGAGTTCAAAGAATGGACATTGCATACTTACAAAATTTTTGAACAAACAGGAAAAACATTACTTCGTGCCATCGCACTTTATTTGGAACTACCCGAAGACTATTTTGAAGACAAGGTAAAACAAGGAGATAGTATTTTGCGTGCCCTTCATTATTTTCCGATTGAGAACCCAGATGCACTACCACCAGATGCCGTACGTGCAGCAGCGCACGGAGATATTAATTTAATTACATTACTAATGGGGGCATCTGCTGAAGGTTTGGAAGTCTTGCGGAGAGATGGGAAATGGATACCCGTTACTGCTTTGCCAGACCAAATCATCATTAATGTAGGTGATATGTTGGATAGGCTGACAAATCACAAGCTAAAATCTACGATACATCAGGTAGTAAATCCGCCGCGTGAAAAAATGAAAACCTCGCGTTATTCCATTCCATTTTTTATGCATCCGAGAGCAGATATGGACTTAACGTGTCTGGCTTCGTGTATCAATGCTGAAAATCCGAAAATTTACGAAGACATGACTGCTGGCGAGTTCCTCGATGAAAGATTACGGGAACTTGGGCTCAAAAAATAACTCAAAAAGGGTGAGTTGATCCGATGACTCACCCTTTTTAGTAAATACCTTAACGCATGATTTTACACACAAGGCAAATCCGAAATTTTATTTTTCTTCGGGAAGTATTACTACTTACCTTGACGTGTATTGGGGGGCCACAAGTTCACTTGACTTCTTTTATCAATGTGTTTGTTCATAAAAGAAGATATTTAACAGAAGCCGAATTGATGGAATTACAAGCACTCTGTATGATACTTCCAGGACCTTCTTCTACTCAAACATTGACCGCTATTGGCTACAGAGTTGGGGGTTCGACACTAGCCTGCCTCACCGTATTTATTTGGATTTTACCTTCCACACTCACCATGATAGCTGTAGCGTATGGGATTAACTACATTGATGCCCATTTGGTAGAAAAGTTGATTCGGTTTGTCAAGCCAATGGGTATAGCTTTTATCTTCTTCGCCTCGTATTCCATTGGTCGTAAAGTCATTAATACAAAAACAAGTATTGTTTTGATGGTTCTATCAGCGGCGATGGCGTATCTCTTCCGCTCCCCTTACATTACTCCCCTTTGGATTCTTTTGGGCGGTCTTGCGACCACTTACAAAATGAACCAGCAGGAAAAGAGAGAACATGGAAAACTAAAAATCCAGTGGGGAAACTTCTACTTATGGGCAAGTGTCTTGGTTCTTGCTGCTGTTATTGGATTTCAAACGCAGTCTTTACCCATTCGCTTATTTGAAAACTTTTACCGAAACGGAAGTTTGGCTATTGGCGGTGGACACATTTTGAAGCCCCTACTTTACAATGAGTTTGTAGAATTTAAACATTACTTAACAAAAGATGAGTTTTTAACGGGCTTGGTTGTTTCAGAACTAATGCCTGGTCCAACCTTCTCAGTAGCCTCTTTTGTTGGCGCTCTTTCATTGCGTAGTTGGGGATTTGATGGTTACATTATCGGGGCTGTTATCGCCTCCGCTGGTATTTTTTTACCTGGTACTTTTCTCATCTTTTTTGTTTACAAATTCTGGGAACAACTCAAGCAATACCGTGTTATTCGTGCCTCTTTGGAGGGTATCAATGCGGCAAGTACGGGGCTAACCATCTCTGCTGGAATTTCACTTCTTGGGCCTATGGCTGCCAATCCGCTCTCTATTTCCATCATCACGATTACTTTTCTACTTCTCCTCTCTGAAAAAATCAAACCTTACATGGTTATTTCTCTCGGTCTTTTATTAGGCTATTTTATCCCTTAAAAATAGGACGAATATCATTTTTTGTAATTCCAAAACAATAAAACTAAACAACATTGTTGTTTTTGAGGTTAAATAGTTTGTACTTTCGTACTCATTCCAGATTGTCTCGTGAAAGAGGACACTCATCACCCTAAACTTTACTTGTACATTTTATGGAAAAAATTCGCTACACAGTTGAAGAGAGATTATTTGGTGTCTGCTCAAAAATAGGTGAACGAATGGGCTTTGCAGCTAGTAGTGTTCGTCTCTATTTTATTTATGCCTCCTTTTTTACTTTCGGCAGCCCCATTATCTTGTATCTTGTCTTGGCATTTTGGCTAGAACTACGCAAACATTTGCGCCGTCATCAAAATCCAAGTGTTTGGGAGTTTTAACGGTCAACTTCGCCCATCACAAGGTCTAGACTCCCTACAATCGCTACTAAATCCGCAATCATTACCCCACGAGAAATCTCTGGCAATACAGACAAATTACTGAAAGAACATGCCCGTGCCTTTACACGTACAGGCACATCTGACTTTCCGTCTGTTCTAAAAAAGAAGCCTAACTCCCCTTTTGGATTCTCAGCTCGAACATAAAAATCCATTTTTGCCGGTCTAATTTTCTTAGGAACAACCGCCTGAGGGTCAAATAAACGTGTTCTTTGGTATTCCTTTTGTAGTTTTTCGAGACACTGTTCAATTATTTTAACAGATTCCCAGCACTCCAATACACGCACGTGGTTTCTGTCCCAACAATCCCCTATTTTTCCCATCAAACCTTGCCCGACAGGTATATCAAAATCCAGCTCAGGATAGACAGAATACGCATCTACTCTGCGTAAATCCCATTTTAAACCAGAACCACGAAGCACAGGGCCACTGCATCCATAATTTATTGCTAGTGGTAAATCAAGGACACCTACATTGGCTGTTCTTTGAATAAATATATGATTATCAATGATAATTTGCTGTAGTTCAACCAAATTCGGTTTTAATGTTTTTATAAATTCCGTGCAACGTTCCTCAAAACCAACGGGTAAATCATAGAAAAGTCCGCCAATCCAGATATAATTATAGAGCATTCGAGCACCAGAAACCCATTCGAGCAAACGTTGAATGTTCTCACGTTCACGGAAAAGCCATAAAAAGGGAGTTTGTGCACCAATATCCAGTGCATACGTTCCAATTGCTACAAAATGAGAAGCAAGGCGATTCAGTTCAGCTACCAAAACACGAATATACTCCACCCGCTTCGGAATTTGCTCCGTGATTCCGAGCATTTGCTCTACCCCCATTGCATACGCATGTTCGGAGTTCATCGCTGCTAAATAATCCATCCGATCTACAAAAGGAATAATCTGGTTGAAAGGAAGGTTTTCTGCATGTTTTTCAAAACAGCGATGCAGATACCCAATATGCGGAACCACATCTACCAAAATTTCACCATCTGTAACGACTTCCAATCGTAAAACGCCATGCGTGGACGGATGCTGAGGGCCAATATTTAATATCATTTCTTCAGACTTCAAATCCTCCAACTTATATTTCGCTGGTTCTGAAGCCGTTAGATAATCTTTTTGAATATTTCTACTTAATGACATAGCGTGTGAATTTGATAACTCGGTAAAACCAGTGTATGAATGCCCAAAATTAAGAAACTATGTGTACTAAAAAGTAGTTCTACTTAACTTTGTTACCTCATAATTGACAATCTATGCATACGATCGAACCTTTTTATCGATGGAAAAAATACTATCAAGCGGAAAAAGACCCTGCTTCTCCATTCTATGGAAATTCGTATTCGAACCAGTACGAAGATACCATCTATGGCTATTTCATTGATCCTCAATGGGATTACATCGGTTCTGAGACGTTGTATTGTAAATTACTTTTTTCAGATTATTCGTCAAAAACGTGTATCATCGAGCTTTTTGGTGAATGGAATGATGCTTTACACAACGATTCCATGCACCTAAAAAGAACTTTGATTGACCCACTTTTACAAGCAGGAATTACAAAATTTATTTTACTTGCAGACAATCTACTTCAATTTCATGGAGGAGAAACGGATTATTACGAAGAATGGCTAGAAGAAGTCGAAGATGGATGGATTGCCGCTTTGAATGTCCGTCCGTTTATTTTGGCTGAATTTGAAAGATACAAAATTGATTATTACGTCAATTGTGGAGGTACATTAACACTTTCGAACTGGCGAACGCATCCTCCTTTCAAAGTAGCGGAATTGGTCGATTTATTGCTTATACGGCGATTAGGAAGCGGTTAATAGTCGCCTCCAGCACCACCTCCACCAAAATCACCTCCTCCGAAACCGCCAAAATCGCTATCACTACTGCTACTTCCTCCGCCCCAACTACCAGAAGATGGCCCCCAGTTTGTATAGGTTGTGTAAGGCATACCGCCAGATAAACCACCGCCTCTGTTTCTTTTATTCAAAATACTGATGACGATAAAAATAAGAAGGATGATTAGAAAAGGTATCCATATTGCATCTTCTTCCGTATCTTCCTCTGCTTTGTATTCCCCTTTCAAATAATTAATAATCGAGTCAACACCCTTATTAATCCCATCATAAAACCGGCCTTCTTTGAACGCTGGAATGATGTCGTTGTTGATGATCCGCTTGGCATACGCGTCAGGTAATGCCCCTTCTAAGCCATATCCCGTTGCGATATACACCTTTTTTTCACCTGTTGACCAAAGTAAAATCAACCCGTTATTTTTACCTTTCTGACCAACGCCCCACGCACGACCGAGCTCAACAGCAAAGGTATTCATGTCATAATCACCAATCGTGGGGACAATAACGACAGTTAATTGAGTAGACGTGGTATCATTATACACGCGTAATTTTTGCTCCAGTTGATTTACCTCTTCTTTGGAGAACGCAGAGGCGAAATCATTCACTAAACGCGGAGGATTGGGTTTTTCGGGAATGGTTTGTCCAAAACCAAAAAACGACAAAAACAAAAAGGTCGAAAGAAGAATAAAATGACGTGTAAACATAGAGTTAGATAGATTAACCAATTGAAATATCGTCAGAAATTTCATTGACATCGTTTGAATCATACGGAAAATAGGTCTTCAGTTGTTGTCCCGCCTCTGTCACTGCGGCAGCAATTCCTTCCACAAATTGATCTTTTTTGAAAAAAGAGCGCATGGTTTCTTTTGTTGAATCCCAAAAATTGGAAGGCACAACTTGGTTGATACCGGAGTCGCCGAGGATAGCAAATTTACGACTTTGGTACGCCCAATAAATCAAAACCGCATTTTTCTGTTCGGTTTTTTGTAGTCCTAGATGCTCAAAAACTACTTTCGCACGTTCCATTGGGTCTATTTCACAGGTAGCTTCTATATGAACCTTGATTTCCCCGGATGTATTTAGTTCTGCATTTTGAATGGACTCTACGAGAATTTTTTCTTGTGATTTCGTTAGCATATCAAAAAAAATAGCCCGACGTTTCCGTCGAGCTATTCGTTTACTGATTAAAAACTGACAGTTGGTGCATTCTGTGCGGATGCTGCGGCCTCAAAGTATCCTTTCGGTGCAAATCCAAAAATACCTGCAAAAAGACTTGCCGGGAAAACGCGAACGGCTTGGTTGTAATCTTTTACAACCGTATTGAAATCATTTCTCGCGACGGTAATGCGGTTTTCTGTTCCTTCCAATTGTGCTTGCAACTCCAAAAAGTTTTGGTTTGCTTTTAATTCTGGGTATTTTTCGACGGTAACGAGCAATCTACTCAAAGCACCACTTAGTTGGTCTTGTGCAGCTTGAAACTTTTGAATGTTCTCAGGCGTCAAATCTGCTGCATTCAAATTCATAGATGTTGCACTTGCTCTTGCCTGAACAACTTGTGTTAGCGTTTCTTTTTCAAAGTTGGCAGCGCCCTTCACGGTATTCACCAAGTTCGGGATTAAATCTGCACGGCGTTGGTATTGTGTTTGAACAAGTGACCATTTTTCATTCACTGTTTCATCTTTTCCAACAAGCCCATTGTAGGTGCTACAACCATACATGGTAAAAAGTAGGATAATACCTACAATAATAATCGTTCCTTTCTTCATTGCTTTACAAATGTTAGTTCAATTCGTCTTAATCACTAAGATTGACTTTCAAATATACAATAAAAAAACAATGCTGACCTATCCTTTGGATGAATGTCAGCATCGTTGGTTGAACGTATTTTTTTTAGGATAGCTTATCTTGGAGGTAAAACTCTGACAAGGGGTCTAGGGTAATTTTTACCTATTTCTACCCCTGCTGCCTTCAAGTCGCTTTCGTGCGCCAAATACGGCGTATGTATCATGGAATCGTTCATTTTTTGTAGTTCAGGAATCCAATGTTTGACGTATTTACCTTTGCTGTCATACATTTTGCCTTGTTTGACGACGTTGAAATACCGGTTTTCACGGGGGTCATTGCCAATACCTGCCACATAATTCCAGTTTGCCCAATTGCTACAAACATCGTAATCGAGTAATTGACTTTCAAAATAACGTGCACCCCAACGCCAATCGATTTCAAGGTCATGAGCTAAGAAACTAGCCACATTTTGACGTCCTCGGTTCGACATAAATCCGGTTTGTTTCAGTTCTTTCATGTTTGCATCAATGAAAGGAACACCAGTTTCGCCATTAATCCATTTGGTAAATTTGCTAATATCTTGTTTCCAGGTCTTGGATACATCTAATTTGATACCTTGAATTTTGAACATTCTCGAACCGTATTTGAGCGAAACAAATATGAAGTAATCGCGCCAAAGTAATTCAAAAATGAGCCAATAAGTCGAATCATTTGCACCATGTTTGGCTTCAAATTGGCGAATTTCTTCATATATTTTTCTAGGAGATAGACATCCCAATGCCAACCAAGGAGAGAATTTGGAGGAATAGTCTCCGCCGAGTAATCCGTTTCTTGTTTCTTTGTAAGTCTTGAGTAATTGGGTATCCCAGAGATAATAGCGTAGGCGTTTTAGCCCTTCCTCTTCACCACCTTTGAAATCCAGAACACCACGTGTATCTTTTTGAATGGGTGCATAACCTAGACTTTCGAGTGACGGAATTTCCCCCATATCGAGGTCCGCAGGAAAATCACCGATAGACGAAGGTGCGGGGAAAGTAGCTCTAATTTTTGCGCCGCGTTCCATTCTTTTACGAAACTCGGTAAAAATATCAGGCAAAAAGTGAATTTGAAAAGGTAAGTCAAGCGCATGATACAAAGAGCGTGTCCAGACGAGGTCAATGTCGATATTCAATGGTTTGAGCGCTTGAGACAACGCCGTTTCGACATCTGTCTCTTCTTCTGTCACTTCTTTGGAGGCCACTACATGCGATGCACCGAGTGAGTCTGCCAATTGTGGGAGAATTTCTTCTGGGCGACCTACCCGAACTAATAAATTTGAATTGATTTGCAGAAGTTGTTGGCGCAAATTCTGGACAGATTCCAAAATAAACTGCATTCTAAATGCACCCACTTTCGGGAAACCTTGGGAGAAATCCTTGAGCCATCTTTCATCAATAATGTAAACGGGAGTTACATTTCCTCGTTTATACGCTCTTAAAAGTGCCTCATTGTCGTGTAAGCGGAGGTCATTACGAAACCAAAAAACAGTAGAAGACATACAAAAGGTGATTAGATAAACGTAAAAGTTGTGTTATTTTTTTAGAAAGAGCCATTCAAGTCCCAAATATAATCCATATATGAAATAGAACCATTTTTTTGCAACTTCACGCGTGAATATTGATTAATCCAGTCGATGACAGGTTTAGTTTTTTTGAAATCCCCTCCATACCACGTAAATAACTTAGAGATAGTTGCGCCGTTAGCTGTCACTTTATTTTTGGTTGGATCATTTAAAAACCGAACCCCTTGATCGTCGAGTTGAGCATTCAATTTTGCAGCAATAAACGCCTCATTGCGTAGCGGTGGACAAGAAACAGCCGCACAAACCAAGGCAAAATGAATCCGTGCATCTTCAAATTGTTTGCGGATAATCCCATGTTCAATTTCATTCAAGTCCATGGATTTACCACCAATTTTAATGAATTTAATGTCCCAAGGCGTATTCACAAAGGGTATTTTGATGGAGCTTCCGATGTCTTTGATACTTTTAATATTGTCTTTTTGGTAATTCAAAATCAATTTGACGGTAAAAGCATTGTACGCATTGATCCAAAAGGCGAGTTTTTCCTCTTTTGACCAATCCGCTTTGGGAGGATTGGCAGAAAGAAGTGCCAAGTAGCTATCCAAGGTTTTTTCATCTTTGTTGAACCCGCCGTAATTGACACGACCAGTAGCGGAAACGTATTTTTTGGTTAGTCCATCCCAAATAGCGTGCGAGATTTGCGCTTGCGAAACAAACGAAATAAGAAGAAAAAAGACAAGAAAACGAGTTGTGCGCTTATTCATTAAAGACATAAATTAATTGGTAAGTAAACGAATTCCATCCGTGATGGTTTGAAATATACGTAATTCCGTCACCTTTAAGTTTGAAAAAGCTAGGTATTTTATAATCTACTTGGCAAAAAAACATGCGTTATACGAAGATTATTGTGTATAAAAGCACTCAAATTGCGCACACTGATTTGGTAATTCAATGCTAGTCACACCAAATCCTTGTCGTTATCCCGATATGGATTCCTCCGGTATATTTCACGAAATTAGGGTCAAATCACCCCATCAACATTTACTATATACTCCTCTAATTTCTTCACGTAATAAAAGGTTACTCTTGCAAAGTGATGCGAAAATTGTCGCCCAAAAAAATTCAGACTGTAAACGTAACATAGTTATGGACATCGCCAAACACAAGATACCTCCGAGTACAAAACTATATTTTCATATTATTTTGACTTTTTTTGACTTACGAAAAATAGAATACCTCCTGATGCAATGGTAAGTAACCCGAAAATTGAAAACGCTCTTAGTAGCCAATTCGAAATATTATCTCGACTTTGATAATCCATTGTATGCAACATCCACAGGAAATCGAAAATTCTCCATTTATTGTTTCTGAACTTTTGTACTGTACCTAGTTCCGTACTTACATAGACTGTTGTATTTGATGGATGCTCAAAAGTAACGGCATAAGCAGGCAGTGGACTTTCGCGATACTCATGATGTCCATTTACTGTTGTTACATATTCCACTTGCTTAATATTTACATCATCTGAAAAATTCAGTTGGGCAACTTCAATAGCTTCCGATTTGTTCAATGGTTTTCTTAATTCACCCGTGATGGCATTAGCCAATTGAATTTTTTTCCCACGGTCATGTTCTTTTGAAAAGTGAATTTGGTAAGTGGGAATTCCCAAAATTTGAACAAGTCGGGTATCAAAAATATAATTTACCGTGTCTTTTTGTTTTAGTTTTTGCAGAATTTCATCAATATTGGTCAATTTGACATCCCCTTCGATGGGATGAATATGGGCTTTTTGGTGGTCGCCATGCACTTCATCCATATCTGACCAACTGAAATATAGACCTCCCACAGTCCAAAATAAGAATTGAACTCCCAGAATGACTCCTAGCCAACGATGCGACTTTCGAATTTTACGATGAAACTCTGCTTTTTTCATTTTTTATCCTACTTTAATTTTTAAGTTTTATCATTTCCCCAATTTTAAAACTTTTCCCAATGAAATGCTCTTTCTCGAAAAATGTAAAAAATACTGAAATGTTGATTTGATTAATTTGAAATATATTCGATTTGTGCCATTGTATGGACATAGTTACCTGTATCTGCGCCCATTATTTTTAAAGAATAGACAAGCAAAAAAAGGTATAAGTCCTGTTTTAAACTGAAAAATTATTCTAAAAGACTGCTCTTTTGTATTCAAAATCTTCGATTTTTTTGAATCAATGTGTAAAGAAGCTCATTTTGTAGCAAAGACGTTGCAACCTCAAGATTCCGAGTTAGTTCAACTTATCTGCGCAAAACGCCTGAATCACTGTTTCGTTCCTTGTCGATTTTCAGACACAGTCTTCACACTCTACTCCTTCTAAGGATATATCGAAATGTGCTTTTGTTGATATCTATTTGTCTGATAGGTTAAATAATAAAGATAAAGAGAGCTAAAAAAACCTGATTAGCTACATATTATTCCCCGAAAAATAGTATCGGAAAGTCAAAAGAGTTCGGTACTATATCTCGAACCCTTTTGACAAAATTTTACTTACTTTATTGTATCCGATACTCTCCCACAAGCAAGCATCGAACTCCCGTAATAGGGGTTTTCTATTTCAGTTTCGTTACTCAACCATGCTGCTTTTTTCATTGGGCAATATTGCTGATAAATAGGCTCTGATGAAAGTTTGACACCTTTAGCCATCGTGAAAAAATTATCCGAAAGGCTTTGGAACAGTTCTCTTTGTTTTTTCAAATCTTTCGAATCCGCTATTTTTTGAGCATCGTCGATAATTTTAGTGTTTACTTTCATAAACTCCATGTGCTGTTTCATTTCCATTTTAGCCATGTCGACTGACTTCATTGCTGTTACCAATGTTCGTGCTGCAGCTGCTGAAGAAGTTGCGTCTGAGGCCACCAAGGCATTTTTTATTTCGTAGTAAGCAGACAGCAAAGGATGTATGTCTGCTGTTTTTGAAGCTTGAGTTTTATCCTTTAAAGACGTCGTATGATCTGTATGAACATGATTATCTGAAGTATAGCCCGTCGTGGTACTTGAAGCTGGAACACTTATCCCAGTATTTTTTTGCCATTCTGTTAGTTTCTTCTGCCAATTCTCTACAACCGATTTCACGTTTTTCTTAGCTGCCAATTCGATTGTTTTTTGAGCGGATGTGATGGCTGCCGCATAGTCCTTTTGTTCTTCTAAGATTTTGGTTGTCAGATTGGCATACAAATAGTTGTCATTTACTAATTCTTCAGACTTTTTAGACCAGACTAACGCTTGCTTTAAATCCTTTTTGTTTGCAAAATAATACTGAGCCGCATTATTGAAAAACTTGGCATCAACCAGCTTCTCAGTATTTATTTTGGTATTAATTTCATTCATTACTATCGCATCAGCGTTACTCTGAATAGGAATTTTTATTTGTGTATTTTCCCAGTTTAAGTATAAGTTTGCCGAATAATTTGGCATAATATCTTCCAGTGTAATTGAAAAAGATTCATATACACGAGCAGTAGTTTCGGGTTTAACTTTAATTCTAAAAACATCTTTTTTCTCATCATAATCTGATGTTCCGTGGCTCGTAGTATCTGTATTTAGAATGATTGTCCATTCACTTAAATTTGGAATGGTAAACAAAGAATAATACCCCTTTTTGACCTCCATACCTCCAAATTTTATATCATCGCTAAAACGAATTCTCGTACTTTCTCCCGCACCCGTTCGCCAAATTTGATCGAATGGAACTAATGCTCCAAATATCTTACGTCCTCGCATTAACGGACGTTCATACTGGACAGAAATATCAGTAAATCCAACTTTTTGCTTCCATTCAGCTCCAGGACTTGCTGGTGGTGTTTTTAGTCCAACTTGGGCTAATGCCATTTGGCAAATTCCGAAAACCATGATTACTATCTTTTTCATCGGTTACTTTGGTATAATTGATTAAATAATTTCTGAAAAACCTACACGGACATTACATCCATAAGCATATTTCCAATGAGACTTTCTAATAAAATGTTGTTGATAAATGCAAGCTTCTAATTCTTACCGTTCAAGTTAGCATTCGAGTACAAATGCATTCAATAGTAGTTCACCTTATGCTTTAGCACAATTGCTCAATGAAGGCAAATCAACTATTTGTCAGTAGCGCTTGGAATATATCAGGTAGACACAATCATTAAAAAGACGCTTTGTAGAAATAATCAGAACACAAATTTCTGTTATTTTTTCATTAAATTGTTACACATTTTTTCAGCGAGATATATGAGTTAGATGCTATACTCTGTGATATATTTTTATATTTCTCCGCAGCTTTCCCCTCAAAATAAGGATATGTTAAGCTCTCCAGTGCGTGTTTTATTTGAAAGCCACTCTTTTGCTTCGAAGTTTAAGCAAGGAGTCTTTTATAGTATTATTGGGAAGAGATTTGAAAACCCGATGAATATGGAATTGGATACATTTGCCTATGTATCAATAAATTTGAGTCGTTTGTTAGTGGTAAGTTCACTTTTTAGGTACGCAAGTGCCTTACTTTGCAATATGTGAAGAATAGAAATTAGAGTTGAAGTGTCTCAATGACAAACATCAAACAAATTTCTGCAAAATGATCATGATAGATCTTTGACATAGCACTTTTATTAAGTGCAATTATAATTTTGACTTAATTCTTCCACTCAGGATAGCCCTACATCCATTGGTTAAGCCGATACCCTAGCCTCTCTTTTGTAGAGAAGTCTAGATTTTATTTTTTCAAAAAATAAAACTAAAACTTTATAAATCAATCATTTAAGATATTACCAAATACAACCCTTGGAAAGGAATGTATTTGATTTAAGTCCGGTTTAAAAAGTCATTTTTTTAAAGATTGTATCTTTCTTGACTTCAAAGTCAATTGCAGTATTTTGAAATTGTCCATTGGAAAAATAGCAGCAACTTGTCCTTTTTGTATCTCCGTTTTCGAAGGTTAAAAGTAGCGTAAAGCTACCATCACTGCCCAAGAGTTTACGGCTCTCCTTGGCTATCAACTGTTTGGAACTACCGACTAAAATATTTTCTACAATGAATGAATCTACTAAAACTTGTGTTCCATGTTCCGCATAAAACCCAGCTTTTTGAATAGTCATCTCTGAATTGTTTGTGATATTTACGGCCATTTCTGAGTTACCAAATATACCCAGAATATCTGTGCAACTGCTTGACACGACTGAAAGTAAAAGAATGGCTATTTTTTTCATTTTTTTATTGATTATGAATTTGGGGGGGTGCGGATGCTCGAAAGACTGAGCCATCCACTTTTGTCAAAACTGTGTTATTTGCTTGAATTTTCACGTCAATGGTTCGTTTTACTCTTCACCAAAATAATCACTGTCGATTTTTTTAAGTTCATAAATTTGTTGTGTTGTACAACCAAGATTATAGTCAATCATAAGTTGAGCCAATTGTTCTCCATCAATAAGCACAATTTTTGTTTCATTTTTTGGAGTGTATTCTAAAGCCTCTCTCGTGAAATTTGATGTAGTTATAAAAATCCCTTTTTTTGCACCTTGTCCAGCCAATGCACCCACGAACTTATGAAGTTCAGGTCTTCCTACAACATTTCCTGGTCTCCAACGTTTGGCTTGAATATAGATAATATCGAGTCCGAGTTTATCTTCTTTTATTGTGCCGTCAATTCCTTCATCCCCGCTTTTTCCTATTGCCTTTCCAGCGTCTTTGATTGAACCACCATATCCCATTTTTACTAAAAGTTCAACGACAAGTCTTTCAAAAAAAGTCGGCGACAACTCAACAACTCTGTTAAGGAGTTCAGATGCTAATGATTTTCGAATACGTTGATATGCTTTATCTAGATTTTCTTCAGGTGTTTGTTCGTTTGTCTCTACAGTTTTAGTTTCTTCTTCCGTTTCATTATCGCTACGTGAAGCATTTTGAAACTCTAAAAATGCGGGGAATTGTCTCAAATATTTTGCGTCTACTCTGTCAGGATTCTTTTTTAGTGTTTCAATTCCGATTTGTGTAATAACAAAAGTTGCTCGTTTGGGAGAGTCAAGGAGTCCAGCTTTTTTTAAATATGTTTTTGCCCAACCAACTCTATTATCAAAAACTGCTTGATTGCCACTAGCTAAAAGTTCCTTTCTTTCTTCATCAGAAACTTGAAATTCTGCTGCCAATTTTTCGATCAGGTCTCTGTATTTGTGTTCTTGTCTGTCTGAAACAAGCTTGAGTATTGGAAGCATTAGCGATTGGTAATCTGGTATCATATTTTTTCTTTTTAATTATTTCCTTTTATATACACTTGATTTATTTAACTCATTAAGACGGATTCACGCCTAACGAATTATGAGATTTCGAAACATTTCTACATCAACCAAGCTCAAACTTTTGCAGAAATTGAACATTCGATTAAAGTGTTTACCTATTTCTTTCGGTCAGTTTACTTTTTTTTAAAAAACTTCAACTTAAAACCCATTGATCAAAACTTGGTTTAACTCAAAGAGAATCGCAGTTCTGATTCAGTAAATGAGTTTAAGGCTTTCATGTTCTGTGAAGTTTTCGTTATTCTAATATTTTTGTGGGATCAATAACAGGTAAATAAAATAAATCTTTATAGGCTGTTCTACTCAATTCAACAGATAACAATGCTCTTGCGTGTGAATAGGATAAAGCATATAATTGAACAACAAACCCATCTGGAAAATCAAATTTTTTATGTTCTTCATGAAAGGCATATTTCAAATTTTGTATTGAAAAAGTTGTTTTTCCAATATGAGAAATTATACTTTCATTCTTCTTTCTATCGGACAACAATGTGTGAATTTCAAAAAAAATCTCTGCTTTTTCTAAGCTAATGCCCATATTTGCTTCTAAACTCACTTTTAGATTTTCTTCATCTTCAAACAAAAAAGCAACTTTGTCTTCTTCCAAATCACTGTAAGAAAATTTAGTTGTATTTATTTTTACCACTTTATATCCTAAATCAAATCCTTTCAGTTCACCCTTTTTTTTAGCCATTTTACACGACGATTTTTAAATGGTTAAATGTATCGAAACTTCTTGTTTTTGTTGTGTCCGCGCCTAATTCAAATACATCAGTAGCGTATTCATTTAAATTAGAGATTCGAATGCTTTTAAATTGTTTCGTATCATTTAATTTTTTCAAGTAAGCCGTAGAATCTTCAAGTTCAAAAACAGGATATTTACCGACTTTAATAGAAATTTCAACTATCTTTTCAATGCTAAAATTAATCTCTCCATCATTGAGAATTTGTGAAACTCTCCCTTTGCTTATTCCTAAAATTTGTGCAAGTTGAGTTCTATTTAATTCATTTTTTTCCATAAACTCAATAATCGCATTATACAGAACTCCATTGATACCCTCTACCCAATAAGAAGGTTGATTAAGTATTTTTTCTAGGTTATTTTTCATTATCTTTCTGTTTGTGATACTCTTTAATCATCCTTTCTAATCTTTTAATATCTTCATCTTGACTGTCTTTCTTACCTCCCATAACAATCACTCTACCCGTTTTTTCTTCGTGAAACATATAAATTCTGATGTTTCCCGATTTCGCCTCAAAGACCTTACATTTAACAGAAAGTCCTTGTAAAACCCTAAATTTTGATTTGGGCACCATTTTAAGATTGGCTGAATCCTCAATAATTCTAATTGCCGCAGCTAGATTCGATATTAAATTCCCTTCCCCTTCTACTTGTTCAAAAAACTCTTCGAATACACTTTTTCCATTTTTGCACAATTCATAGACATCAATTTTTGTATTGCTGGGTATATGAGACGACAAAGTTATTGAATACTTTTTCAAAATGTTTAGCTATATCTAAATTTAGTTGATTTTATACTTCAGTTTTGGATCCACCCAATGCCCTTCAAAATTCGTGGATTAAAATCGATGGCATGAGAAGTCGTTTTCAGGTCTTAGTATGTCCATAAGGCATTTTAGTGTTCTTTGTAGCGCATTTCTTGTTTGTTTGGGAAGTTATTCGGTAAAATACGTTTTCCGCATTCATGCAGTAAACAAACGAATGTATCTACTATTTCTGTGAAGTCCAAATAATGAGTTGTTTTCTACTGGCAATTTAGTAAACCAACAAGGTATTCACTCATTGCTAATCTGTAACCCTGAATTTTATAGCACCAAATCACTCACATTTCTCCACTCCAAGCAACGCGAGCAGGTTTCGGATTAACCCCTCAATCTACCCAAAAAAAGATAAATACTCTGGTTTCAAATTGTAAGAAAACAGCACTTCCAAGAAAAAAAGCTTGCCAACCCAACATTTTGAGAAAAAATTCAGTTAGAAACAAAGGTTTTCAGGCAAGTCTAGCACATACGAAACATAGCATGTAAAACGTATCGCCCGCAAGGACATTCCCCAAAGAAGGTTTTTCGAAGAGTCAAATCCAGTAAATGCGTTTGGCTTTCCAAAGCTTACGTGAGATAGTTCCCTTTTTTGACTCTATCTTTGCTCTCGTTGTTTTGCACTACGCGATTATTTTTTACTTTAAAATATAGCTATTCGTGTGCCGCTGTTTCCATTTCTTGTACAATATGTTAGTAAAAACTTCTTATATATCCACCACCAAATGATTGTTACTCTCACCGTTGTTCGTTTACGTACTTGGGCGATTCCGCTCGGTTTTGTTTCTATGGCGATTTTACGTCTACCCTTGGTATTGAACAAAAAAATCTCTTTCTGGAAACTCATGGGCTGTGGCAAAAACGGAACTTTCGACAAAACACCTGATTTGCGCCAATGGTCTATGTTATTGGTCTGGCAAAACGAAACCGACTATACTACTTTTCGCGAAAATTCGGTCGTCATGAAATGGTGGAATCTCATCAGCGACTCTGAATGGACTTTGCAGGCGGTTCCGTTTGCTGCACATGGCACTTGGGACAAACAAGAGCCTTTTGGTCGCCCAAACAGCAAAGAAATACCCGAAGGCAAAGTGGCTGTTTTGACTAGAGCGAGCATTCGGTTGCGTAAACTGAACGGATTTTGGTCGAATGTCCCTGCTGTAGCGCAAACTATGCCAACTGCGCCGGGTTATCTTTACTCAGTGGGTATCGGAGAGATTCCTTGGATAAAACAAGCTACTTTTTCCGTTTGGGATTCGCTCGAAGACGTCAAGCAATTCGCATACAGACAACGCGAACATGCCGAGGTTGTCAAGAAAACACGGGAACAAAACTGGTATAGTGAAGAGCTTTTCGGCCGCTTTATTGTCCAAAAAACACTCGGAACGCCTCCTTTTACGCTTTAGTGCATATAGGATGCCGCGTTGATGTCCACGGTTGTTCCACTTGCGTGATTCATGGCACCAGAGAGCATCAACGTTACCACAGGCGATATATGCGAGGGCGTAGTTAGCTCGTTCAAACCCAATTCGTCGATGATTTTTTGCTCACCTGCTTGTGCGATGAAATCCTCCGCCATTTGTGTTTTTGTAAATCCGGGTGCGACGATAAATGAAATCATACCTTTTTTGCCGAAAGAACGCGCAACGGTTTTTCCGAGGGAAACTACACCTCCTTTGGAAGCCGCGTAAGCCAAATAATCGGCGGTTTCTCCTCTAAACGCTGCCCTTGAGGCAATAAATACCAATTGACCTCCTCCAGAATCGGGCATTGACTGCAACGCAAGATGTGTCAATTGTCCGATGGCATTCAAATTTACTTGCATGGTTTTTTGCCAAACATGCATCCAGTCGGCAGAAGAATCCTCTATGGCATGAGCCGTGAAAATTCCGGCGTTCAGCACGACGCCCGTCAAAGAACCAAGTGCTTGAACAGATTGCTCCCACAAAAACTGTACATCTTCGGGCTTATTCATGTCTGCACAAACCAATTCAATTTTTTGGGATGGGTATTCCTTTTTCAATTCTATAAGCGACTCATTATCAGAACGATAATGAAGAACAACAGCTGCACCTGCGGCTACGACTTGCTGTGCAATAGCCAGACCAATGCCTTTGGAAGCACCTGTAATGAGGATTTTTTTAGAAGATAAATCTATTTGCATTAATTTTGAGTTTAAAATCATTCGCTCAAAGATAAGCGAGTACCAATTAGTTCGGAAATATTTATCAAAAAACAGATATCCATGGGATTTATCGGCAAAATTATTGGCAAAATTATACTCTATTTTATCGGCTTCACGGTACTGTCCGTGATTTTCTTCAAGTTTGTTCCGATTCCTTTCACTTGGACGATGCTCGGGCAAAAAATGGAAGCCAGCAGTGAAGGGCGGGACTCCGAACTGCATTATTCGTGGCGAAGTATGGACGAGATAAGCAAGGAAGCAGCATTGGCAGTTATTGCAGCGGAAGACCAAAAATTCCCGAACCACAATGGCTTTGATTTCGAGGCAATGAAAAACGCATTTATGGGCAACTTGAAAGGCAAGAAACTAAAGGGTGCATCTACGATTTCGCAACAAGTAGCCAAGAATGTTTTTTTATGGCAAAGCCGGAGTTATACTCGGAAAATCGCTGAGGTGTATTTCACCTTTCTTATTGAATTAATTTGGGGCAAAGAGCGCATCTTGGAAGTTTATTTGAATGTGGCAGAAACTGGTATTATGACCTTTGGTTTTGAAGAAGGTGCACAACGATATTTTAAAAAATCAGCCCAAAATTTAACAAGAACAGAGGCGGCAAAAATCGCGGCGATTCTACCAAGTCCACGCAAATGGTCAGTGAAAAATCCAGGTTCTTATACAGCGCGAAGAGTACAATCCATCACGCGAAGTATGCGTAATTTAGGTGGTACAAGCTATTTGATGAACTTATAAGTCAAAATCTAGGAACAAAAATCCTCCACAAAACCGTTGAATACATACATTTTCTATTTTGTATAAAACTATGTTTGAATTTATATCGGACGACTCTTGGAAGAAGATTATTGTCATCGGTGATAAGGTTCTCATCAAACCGAGCAAACCTCTTGATCAAACGCACTCAGGATTGTATTTGCCACCGAGTGTGAAGGAAAAAGAAGAGGTGCAGTCAGGGTATGTCATGAAAGTTGGCCCAGGGTATCCCATTCCTGTCATGAGCGAAGATGAACCCTGGAAAAACCAGCAGGAGAAGACAAAGTATCTTCCGCTTCAAGCAGAAGAAGGAGACTTGGCTATTTATTTACAGCGACATGCGATAGAAATCATGTACCACGGTGAACAGTATGTTGTTGTTCCTCAATCTTCCATTTTACTATTGGAAAGAAAAGAGGATTTGTTTTAATTGTTTGAATGGAAGACATCTTGGATAAATCCTATTGTTTTTCCATTCATATTTCATTTTTATCACCTAAGCAATGCGTAAAACCACGTACCTTTGCTTATTCACTAAATCAATTCACCACCAAATGCTACGTTCCCAACTTGGAAATATTGGACATTTTGCAGTGATCATTTCTTTTGTATCTGCATTAATTTCCACATACGCATACATACAAGCCTCGCGTGAAAACAAACCCGCGTCGTCTTGGATTACCTTGGCTCGTTCGTCTTTTTTCATTCATACGGCGGGCATTCTTACGGTAGTCGCAACGTTATTTACCATCATATTTAATCATTATTTTGAATACCACTACGCGTGGGATAATACCTCTTGGAGCTTGCCTGTCGGGTATGCCATCTCTAGTTTTTGGCAAGATCAAGAAGGTAGTTTCTTGCTTTGGATGTTCTGGGATGCACTCATTGGCGTCCTTCTTATCTTCACTTTTTATCAGAAAATCAAACGAAAAAAAAGTACGTCTTCCTTTGAAGCACCCGTCATGACTGTTATGGCTGGTGTACAAGCCTTTCTTGCCTCCATGATTCTTGGTGTCGTTATCTGGGGAGAATTGAAACTCGGTAGCTCTCCTTTCTTGCTCCTGAAAGAATCCATGCCAGACTTGCCCGTTTGGAAAACACAACCTGATTTTGTTCCGAATGACGGAAATGGCTTGAACCCCCTACTCCAAAATTACTGGATGGTTATTCACCCTCCTACGCTGTTTCTTGGTTTTGCTCTAACCCTCGTTCCTTTTGCTTTTGGAATTGCCGGCTTGTGGCAAAAAAAATACACCGAATGGATTAAACCTGCGCTTCCTTGGACGCTCGTGTCTGCTGTGATTCTTGGAACGGGTATCATGATGGGGGCAATTTGGGCCTACGAAACCCTCAATTTTGGTGGATACTGGAACTGGGATCCTGTAGAAAACGCCGTATATGTGCCTTGGCTAATTCTAGTTGCAAGTTTCCATACGATGCTTTTGGCGCCCAAAAACTCGTCAGCGCTGAAATACACCTTCATTCTGGTTTTTGCTCAATTCATCCTCATTTTGTATTCCACTTTCTTAACACGGAGTGGGATTTTGGGCAATGCCTCTGTTCACTCTTTCACAGATTTGGGGCTATCGGGTCAGTTGCTTATTTACCTACTTAGCTTTGTTTTGTTTGCTATCCTTCTTGCCGCCCTTCGTTGGAAAGAACTCCCTTCCGATGAAAAAGAGGTGGAAACCTACTCAAAAGAATTTTGGATTTTCATTGGCGTTTTGGTGCTTTGTTTGGCAGCATTCCAAGTGATTGTTACGACGTCTATTCCTGTTTATAATAAATTGGGTGAAGCCTTTGGTTTATCCCTGAACATGGCGATGCCAAGTGACCAAATCATGCACTATACAAAATTTCAGCAATGGTTTTTTGTCATAATCACGATTTTAACGGGTGTAGGACAGTATTTCTGGTGGATGAAAATCAAGAAAGAAACACTTGGAAAATTAATTAACCCATTGATAGCTACGCTTTTACTAGCAACAATCGTCATTACCGTTACGAAAGTAAACAACTGGCAATACATTTTAATCCTTACAGCAGGGATTTTCAGTATCATTGCGAATGGCGCGGTACTCATTGATATTCTAAGAGGTAAATGGCAAATTGCAGGCGGTGCTACCACACACATTGGCGTTGCCTTGATGCTCATCGGAATTATGTACTCGTCGGGTTATTCCAAAGTAATATCTGTCAATACTTCGGGTTCTGAAATTTTTGCAGACAACGACGAAGCGAATAAAGAAAATGTTGTTTTGTGGCTCAATAGACCTTTGCAAATGGGCGAATATACGCTTACCTATCAAGGTCAATTTGTTGATGTTCGGAACGTTCCCGGATACATCGAAAAACGTTTTATTCAACCGATTCCCACTTCAGGCTATTTAGGTATTGCTCGTGCGGACATTATGGACGGCGATAAACTTTTCTACAAACGAGGCGATACTGTTGCCTACGAAGCTGAAAATACCTATTATCAGGTTTCGTATAAAGACAAAGAAGGGAAAAGTTTCAATCTCTATCCCCGTTTTCAAATCAATGAAAAAATGGGGAATGTGGCTTCTCCAGATATTAAAAAATTGGCGACAAAAGATATTTACTCGCACGTAACGTTTGTCAATTTGGAAGAAGACAGAGAATGGAGTGCCCCTGAAAACTTCAAAGTTGCCTTGAAAGATACGTTTTTCTTAAATGATTATGTAGCGATTTTGGATGATGTTGTGGCTGTAAATCAAGTAGATGGTTTGGACTTAGCTCCGGGGGATGCAGCAGCAAAAGCTACCTTACGTATTTTGGAACGCGATGGAGAAAGAAAATTATACCCTACATTCGTTATCAAAAACAGAGAAATTTGGAGTAAACCCGAAGTTAGCTTAGAGCTAGGATTACGCGCTCAGTTGACCGAAATTGACCCAGTAAACGGGCAATTCAATTTCGCTATTTCCAGAGGGCAGCGTGAATTTATCGTCTTAAAAGCAGAAGAAAAACCACAGATTAATTTACTCTGGATTGGTACACTTCTATTGGTTGTAGGCATGACAATTGCCGCTTTTAGACGTTTCCAAATTTATTTAAAAACAGCGTAAATTCACTTATTTGAAAATTATTAAAAACGCTACTCAAATGACTTTGGGTGGCGTTTTTTGTGTGGAGGCATGTTGAATGAACATATTTTCACTTCATGTAGTCTCTATTTTCTCCCACCTACCCCAATTGAAACTACAAAAACAGTTCTAGAAAAGACCGCTATTGGGGAAATTACCAACATCTTCTCTACCTGTACGGATACGAATTTCTTTCAAATTCAGACACTATTTTTCTAGTAACGTGTACTTACCAACGTAAATATTCCTTATATTTGAATTGCCTTGTATTTTTCATACATGGCTGTTTAAATTAAATATACCTCCCAAAACGTTCCCCCCTTTCTTCACAGATTTGGGGCCACTTAAAATTCTTTCCTACAACATGATACCCGTGCATCCCTTACAGAAATTCCATTATTTTCCGTTGTCACCACATAAAAAGAGTGATTTAATCCCTGCTTCTTGTCGTTCTTTATCACTTTTCATGCAATGGATTACGTTTATTTCAAAACCCAGTAAATCACATTTGCCCCTTCCGCTCGTTTTTCCGCGCTGCCTACTCTGAACACACCAATTGATTTCCGTTGCAGTGTACAAAAGTACTTTGCCGCGTTTCAATAAATAAGGCAACGATCTATTGTCCCTCTATATCACACACCTCCTAAACAATGAAATTAATAAACAACCAAGATAGTACCCTCTTGGGCGAACTGAAACCTTTGCTTTCTGCAACTTCTGAAGTTTTCATTTCAACCAATTACCTCACAATTCCAGCCATTTTTGAACTACTTGCTGAATTGCACCAAGTGAAATTCGTGAAGTTAATCCTCGATAATGAGGTGTCTTCTGACAAACGATTTTCATACGATTCCCTTGAATTTTCGCTGTATGATGACTTAAAAAGCGCCTGGAAAGCAAAAGAAGTCTATGATGTCATCGAAGCCAAGTTCGAAATTCGGCCAGGGAATGTAGGAGGCCAAAAGTTTATACTTATTAAAAATGAGGATACCGTTCACTTTTTCAGCACATTTGCGCAAGACTTAACTACGGTCACATTGGGAATTCTACCAAGTAAAACTCCCATGATACTAACCTATCTTGAAGATCAAGGAGCAATTTACTTACAACTTTTTAATCAGTATTGGTCATCCACAAACAAGGATTTAAAATCGTATGTACTAGATAAAATAAAACGCGCCTTTACCGAAAACAGCCCCGAATACCTCTATAAATATACGTTATACAGTATCTTCAAAAAAAGTATCACCAAAGAACAAAATGAAGAACGTATCAACCAAATTGGCTTCAAGCAAACTGTCATCTGGGACATGCTTTTTAACTTTCAGAAAGACGCCGTTCTCGGAGCAATTGATAAAATTGATACCTATGGCGGTTGTATTATCGCTGACTCTGTGGGGCTTGGAAAAACCTTTGAAGCCCTCGCTGTTATCAAATATTACCAAATGCGAAATGACCGCATATTGGTACTTGCCCCTAAAAAACTGCGCCAGAACTGGCTGATGTACTCCCAAAATATTGTCCATAATATCCTCGCGAAAGATAGATTGGACTTCGACGTCCTGAACCACACCGATTTGTCACGAACTTCCGGTAATTCTGGGAACATTGACTTAGAGAAAATCAATTGGGGAAATTATGACCTTGTCGTCATTGATGAGTCTCATAACTTCAGAAACGATAACCCACGCCGAAATATGGTCACGCGTTATCAAAAACTCATGAACGACATCATTAAAGCAGGTGTAAAAACCAAAGTCTTGATGCTTTCTGCTACTCCTTTGAATACGCGCATGAACGATATAAAAAATCAAATTGCGTTTATTACAGAGCAAAAAGACGATGCTTTGGCCTCCTTCGGCATTAAAAGTATCAACAGGACACTCACAAATGCACAAACGAAATTCAATAATTGGCGCACTATTTCTTCTAGTAATACAGGAAACCGCGATAGTCTTATCTCTAGTCTTGACGGCTCCTATTTCAAATTATTGGATTTATTGACGATTGCCCGCTCCAGAAAACACATTGAAAAATATTACGATGTCAATGATATTGGCAAATTCCCAGTACGACTCCCACCCATTAATATCTATTCGGATTTCGATAGAGAAGGGTCGCTTACGGCGATCGATAAAATAAATGACACCCTCAATACCCTAAATCTTGGCTTTTACTCGCCCCTCTCCTATGTCCGAAGTGATAAAAAAGCCTCCTACGAAACCAAATACGACCTTACGACTTCCAACGGGAATGTCTTTAAACAGATTGAACGCGAAAGTAGCCTGATTCACCTTATGCGCGTCAATCTCTTGAAAAGATTGGAAAGTTCTGTGCATTCCTTTGGCTTAACGCTCGATGTCCTCCTCCGGCAAATTGAGTCCATGCTTACCAAAATAGAAAAAGTATCTAGTACCGATTTTTATGAAAATGGCCTCGATATCAATCAAATTGATACAACTGTAGACGACCTCCTCGAAGACTATCTCACCGGAGGCAAAATCAGGGTGCTCCTCCAAGATATGGACTTGGTTCGTTGCAAAGATGATTTGCTCGAAGATAAAAAACACCTCGAAAATCTCCGACAACAAACCACCATCATCTCTCCAGAAAGGGATGCCAAACTCGATGAACTAAAAAAAATCATCCGAAATAAAGTAACCCAGCCCCTCAACCCTGGAAATACAAAAATTGTCGTCTTTTCAGCGTTTAGCGATACAGCCGTTTATCTCTACGAAAATATCGCAGCATGGGCGCTTGCTAACCTCCACGTGTACTCCGCTCAAATTACTGGCGGAAACAACGGCAACAAAACCAATATGGAAGACTGCAAAGCAGAGTTCGATACTATTCTGGTCAATTTCTCCCCCATTTCTAAAAAAAGAGAACTAGTAAACCCCGAAATTAAAAAGGAAATTTCTGTCCTTATTTGTACAGATTGTATCTCTGAAGGCCAAAATTTACAAGATTGTGACTATCTCGTCAATTACGATATTCACTGGAACCCCGTCAGGATTATTCAACGGTTTGGACGAATCGACCGCATTGGCTCTAAAAATGACAAGGTTCAATTGGTGAATTTCTTCCCTAATCTTGCCCTTGATAGCTATATCGACCTGATTCAACGCGTGAAAAGTCGGATGCAAATCCTAGACGTTTCAGCGACTGGAGACGATAATATCATCGACGTTGAAAATGGCGGGTACAGTGATCTCGAATACAGAAAACGCCAATTACACCAATTACAAAACAAAGTCCTTGATTTGGAGGACATGGAAGGCGGTATCAGTATTACCGATCTTACGTTCAATGACTTTAAAATTGATGCCGAACGATTGTCTCCGCCAGAAAGAACTCGTTTCGATAGCGCCCCCAAATGCCTCTATGCACTCGTTAAAAATAATACAGACGAACCCCTCAGTGGTGTCATTTTCTGTCTGAAAGACACCGCCAACTCAGACAACGACTTCACGATAAAAAGTGCAATTTACCCGTATCATCTCTGTTTCATTGACCAAAATGACGCGGTTTTCGTTCCGGCTAATAACCCCAAAAGAAGTCTCGATTATTATAAAAAACTGTGTATGGGGCAGTCAGAAGCTCTTTTGCCTCTGGTTCAGTCTTTTGCTAAAGAAACACAAAAAGGAAAAAAAATGGCCGCCTACGTAAACCTCCTCCAACTCGCTCAAGCCCATATCCGGGGCGTTGAAGACGAAGTCGGGCTCAACACTCTCGCTTTGCCCGGTGGTACCAAACTAAATAGAGCGTCAGGAGCTGTGCTTCCGTTTGAAATCATCAGTTTTTTGGTAATTAAACACGATAAATGACATGATGCACATCCTCGAATTACCCGAAAAATGCTCCTTGCAAAAAAAGCTCACCAAAACTTTTTTTAAACGAAATTTTGACCTGACAAGCACAGAAAAAAATCTACTCGATGACCCCTCCGACTTCGTTGCTATGCTTTGGCTTGCAGCCATAAATCCACTCCAAGCTAATGTACCCACGTGGATTTCTGAGGAGGCTACCTTTGAGGAGATCCAAGTGATTGTAGTGAAAACCTCACCAGAAGGGTTGGATGAAACCTGCTCTAAAATCATTGATTTAGTGCAGAAGTATATCCCCTATCATTGCATTTTGGTACTCCACGACGACGAACGGTTTGTTTGGAATGTCGCCTACAAAAAAATTAACCAAAATCTCCCCACCAAACGGATAACGCATAAAAAATTTACGACGCCGCCCTTTCTTATGAACTCCACGGCGTCTCCGTACTTCGAGTTTCTACAAATGTTGCGTTTCAGCCAAGTGACAACTACCCACCTGAAAGACCTCTACGATAGCTACGTGAACTGCTTTGTGTCGTTGCAAATTGCCCTCCTTGTTGGGGGTATATTTAAACTCAAAAGTCTAGAGAATTTGAACGAAAATATCCTCTGTTTAGAACAAATTACTCAACTAGAAAAAGACATTAACCGCCTTATCGAAGCACTTAAAAAGGAAACCCAACTCAATATACGCATCGAAGTAAACTTGCAAATACAAACGAAAAAAACACGAATACAAGATTTAAAAATATACCTCTCAAACAACTAAGTATCAATGGAAAAACTAGAAAAAGGGCATGAACTAAGCCAAAGCCCCGACTTTGTCGCCCAAAACATCGAATTACTGAAATCACTCTTCCCCCAACTAAACAAAGAAGGGAAAATTGACAAACAAGAACTGCTGGCATTACTCGGTGACTACACAGAAACCGACGAGGAATTCTATCGCTTTACCTGGGCAGGCAAAAGCATGGCACGCCGAGAAGCCAATAAACCAAGTACTGCCACCTTGCTTCCCGACAAAGAAAGTAGCAAAGAATGGGATACGACCCAAAATGTATTCATTGAAGGCGATAACCTGGAGGTTCTCAAGCTCCTCCAAAAAGGGTATGCCAACAAAATAAAAATGATTTATATTGACCCACCCTATAACACAGGCAAAGACTTTGTCTATAAAGACAATTATAGCGACAACCTAAACAATTATTTAGCCATTACGGGGCAACTCGGCGAAGACGGCAAACGCATAAGTACCAACAGTGAAAGCAACGGGCGTTACCACAGCAATTGGCTGAATATGATGTACCCAAGATTAAAATTAGCCCGAAATCTCCTCAAAGAAGACGGCGTGATTTTTATCTCCATTGACGATAACGAACAAGCCAACTTGAAAAAACTATGTGATGAGGTTTTTGGTGAGGAGCAATTTGAAGCTAACATAATTCCAATTGTAAACCCGGGGGGAAGGGACTACAAGCAAATAGCAATTACTAACGAATATTTACTTGTATACTCCAAAACTGAAAATTTAGAATTAAACGAAATTGAAAAGAAAGTAGACTTTAAAATATTCGATTCAAATGGTGGGTATGAACCCCGAGAACTAAGGAATAGAAACCCTAAGTTTCACAGTGGCAATCGTCCAAATCTATTTTATCCATTTTTTGTCAATCCAAACTCGAAAAATGATGATGGATACTGTCTAGTTAGTCTAACAAGAAAAAATGATTTCAATATTGAGGTTAAACCCTACAACAGCAGTGGGATAGAAAGTGTGTGGCGTTGGGGAAAAGAAAAAGCGAAAAATAATATTCACGATTCCGACTTTAATACCACCCAAATCCTTGCCAAACAAAAAACAGATGGAAAGTGGAACATTTATGAAAAAAACAGGAAATCAACATCCAAAGTAAAATCAATTTGGAACGAAACTGAGATGAGAACTGAGAATGGGACTAGGACACTTCGATCATTATTTGATAAAATACATTTTGACCATCCGAAGCCAACAGAAATGTTAAAACGTTGTATTTTGATCAGTTCTAATGAAGGAGACATCATCCTTGATTTCTTTGCAGGCTCCGGCACAACAGCCCATGCGGTGATGCAATTGAATGCAGAAGATGGTGGAGAACGCAAGTTCATTTGTGTCCAATTACC
>JACCEA010004139.1_pt1 | contig 30581 bp, 26 predicted proteins | sample 7449851 | NCBI WGS metagenome assembly JACCEA01 (sample SAMN15323453, study PRJNA562643) | freshwater metagenome | isolation source: river surface water | place: USA:Blue River Watershed | collected 2017-08-18
GTAATTTTGCGACACCGATGAAGTTGCTCACAGATCGAAGACAGAGTTTTGGCACGCCCAAGGGTTCTGTTTTTGGTACACCAGGGGGAGAAAACAATAATTTGGTAAAGGAATTGCAATTGAAGTTGGATTATTCGGAAGATGAGAAGCGTCGTGTTCAAGAACGTCTGCAACGATATGAGGAGGCCGAGAAAGTTCTTCATGAATCGCTGGATAAGATCCGTCAAGACCTTACATCTTCTAAAATGGAATCTGCACAACATCATTCCGAGGCAAAATTTTTGAAAGAACGTGTTGATCGTTTAGAAAGTGCTTTAGCCTTGAGTCAGCAAGAAGGCAAAAACACATTACAGCGTCGCATGGAATTGGAAAAGTCTCTGTTAGAATATCAACGTGAGGTTCGTGTTCGTGAGGACTCTCTGACAACTGTCCGCGAAGAATTGAGACAAAGTCAAGATCAAATGCGTCGTCAAGAGATTGAACTAGAAGTCACAAAGCAGTCTGAAAGTCGACTTATTCAACAAGTCAATGAGGCACGTGAAGAAGTTAAGCGTCACGCGAATTTGACCGACTACTTGCACCGCATCGAAGCAGGTCTTCAAAGTCGCTCGGAAGAAGAAAAAGAGACCTTGTTGCGTGAGAAAGATTCCTTGAAGAAAGCATATGAAACTTTGCGCAAACAAGTAGACGACAAAAATGCTATTGATGAGCAAAAATCAAAAGCTGTGGACGACGAACTACGATCCCTCCGCACAAAGTTGGAGGTTAAAGTCTCAGAAGTTTCTTCTTTAAACGAGGCGATAATTAAAGAACAGAGTGTTGCAAAAGCGTCTCAAGAGCGTTCTGCCTTGTTGGAAAAGCAATTAACGATAGCACAAGACAAGCTGAATATGCTGCAAGGGAACTCGATTGTCGAATCTCTCATAGAAAAAGAAATGGCGGAAAAAGAAATTGCATTACAACAAGCAAAGAATGAAGTAGAGTCCTTAAGAAGCCAGTTGCAATCAGCTGAAATCCATGTTGATCAATTCCGTAAATTGTCTTCTGCAAATGAACAAGCTTTGAAAGATATTCATACTAAATTCCAAGAGTTCCAAGTCAGAGCTGAGCAGGAAGTCAAATCATATGATGAAGAGATCCAACGTTTGCGCCAAGAGTCTCATGAGCATCGTCAATCTTCCCAGCAGTTGATTCAAGATTTGGAAGCCAATCAAGATGCATTGATCAAATTGAAACAAAGTCATCAAGACGAAGTTAATATTTTACAAGAAGAGAAGCAGTTGCTGTCTATTGAAAATGATGCTGCCAAAGCGCAGCTTGCCACAATCAATCTTGATGCAAGCAAGTTCCAACAACAAGCGAAACTAGCATATGAAAACTATGAGCGTGAATTGCAGCTTCATGCCCAAGCTGAAAGGGAGTTACGCGACGAGCGCCAAGCGGTTGAAAGTATCAAAAAACAGCTCAATCAAGTACAGGATCAAGCAAGTTCATTGGCTGCGGAAACTTTGCGCTTGTCTCGACAACTTCAAGATGAAAAGGTCAACTCACAGGAAGAGAAAAAGCGTTTACAAGATGAAATTGACTCTTTGACTAAAACTAATGACCTTCTTCATGCACAAGTTCAATCCTTTGGTTTGCAATTGGAGAAGATACATGAGGCAAGACTCCAACTGCATGGAGCTTCAGTCTCAAATTTGGTTGAAAGTTCTATGGCTATTGAGGGCGAAACTGGTCTTGGCACTGCAAGCGCAAATACAGTATTGGACGGAAGCGGAAGTGGTGCTTCCGTCTCGGCAGGAGAATTTGACGAAATCACTGAACTACGTAAATCAGCCAGTGAGATGCGAGAAGTACTTCGGTTCATGAAGCGCGAGAAGGAAATGCTTCAAGCGCGTTTGAACATTGCAGAAAGTGAAAACAATCGTTATGTGAACCAGTTGCAATCTTTGTCAAAGTCGCTGGATGAAGCACGCACAGAATTGAAGAAAGAGTTGGAAAGTCGACAACTTTCAGTTAGCAATCAGCAAGAATATCAAAAATTGTTACAAGAAGTCAACCAATTGAATCTACTTCGTGAAAGTAATCAACATTTGCGTGGAGAAAATGAAGAGCTTTCAAAGAAGTTGACCGTCGTGACCGCATCACTTGATGAAGAGCGCAAAAAATTTTCACCACTGGAAGACACTATTCGCAAGTTGCAAGGAGAAAAAGATGGCTTAGAAATGGTAAACGATCAACTATCCAATGATGTCGGGTACTGGAAGAATCGTCTCCACACTTTAGTTTCTCGTTACAATGATGTTGATCCAGAGGAGCACCGATTATTGAAAACAAAATTGGACGAAAGTATCGTAAAGATAACGGATTTAGAAGGCCAACTGGCAGCTATGCAAACTGATCATGTCCAACAATTAAAATCTATTCAAGACCAATTAAAAACGGTCCAAGATGCCATGCAACAAAAGGAGAGACAGTTAACAACTTCAGAGCAGAGTAATGAAAACTTGCGGCAGAAGTTACGTCAATTCAAGACCATGATTGAAACTAAGAATGAAGATCTCAACAAGGCCAACGCAGCAAAAGATACTTTAAGAGAAGGTCTGGAAAAAGAAGTGGCTGAAGCGCAATTGAAAAATGCTTCTTTGACTAGTCAAGTTCAAGACTTGTCAACGAAGTTGGAAAGTGCCAACACAAGTTTGTCTAAAATGACTGCTGCTTTGCAGAAGGCAAATGAACAGCGCGCTGCTGCCAATACAAATCTTCCTGCTCCATCAGTAGCTGTGCCAACCTCCACAGACTCAACCCCACCCCCACCCACAACTGCTCCACCGGCTACTTCTGCAGCTGCAGCAATACCTCCAACGCCTGCGGCTGTCCCCACACCCGCTAGACCTGTAACTCGTACAACTGCTCAGGCCACGCCTGTTGCTGCAAAAAGTGCACCTGCTGTAACTCATGTAGTGGCAGCGCCAACATTATCAACACCTGCGGCTCCTACTGCTCCAGCAGTGGAACCAATTGAAGCTTCAGCGGATGCACCTGCTCCTTCGACAACTAGCTCCGAGGTTGTTCAACCTATTGCAACTGCACCCACTACCGCTGCACCGGTTCCTGATAAAGCAGCTCAGTTAAAACAGGCTTTAATGAAAGGCGGTAACAAGAGACGCCCCGCAGGAGCAAATACGGCAAATCCAGCTTCTACTGGGAATGCACCGCTTGCTGCTGCACCTGCTGCTCAACCAACTCCTACCATCCCTCCGCCTCTTGCTGAGGAGTCCACTTCAACAAAAAATTCAACAGCTGATGTTGGTGTCGAAGCAGAGGGTGCCCCATCTGCAAAGAAAGGCCGTTCGGAGACGCCAGTTGAGACCATTGCGCCTCCTCTTGCACCTGCGACGGAGATTGCATCTGAAGTTGCAGCTCCTGGTCCCACGTCTGCACCAATATCAATAGCGTGTCCTTCGGAACCGGCTGGACCGCAACCATCATTCATCGCGCCAGTGGCTTCTCAGATGTCCATGGGTGGTGCAGATGTGCCGGCATTAACTGTGACCGGCACTCCTTCACTCGAAGAAGGGGAAGAAAACGAATCTGGAACTGTTGTAAAGACTGATCCATTAATCAAAGTTACAGCCCCCGTTTTGTCCAGCGCGGCAGCTACTGCAAATTCTTTCAGCAACAACAATCCTTTTGCAAGAGCTGCACCTATCTCTGTGGTTGGAGGTGTTGCTTCACCACCCGCAGTATTCGGAAGTAATACGTCATTGTTTGGATCTGGTGCGTCTAAGCCTGCAGCTGGTCCTTTCACAACACCATCAACTGGAGGTGGTATATTTGGTAGTAAGCCCACAGCATCTTCTTCTCCTTTTGGATTTTCCGCAAAGCCTGTTGGTGTAGAGGGCGGCGATAAAAGCGCTGCAGGTGGGTCAAAACCATCAGTATTTGGTACTGGCTCATTCGGTTTTGGTGGAGCCACCACTGCCACACCAGTTACTACTGGTGGTCCATCATTGTTTGGAGCTGCCGCCGCTGCTACTCAGGCTGGGCCTTCATCGGGATTCGGTGGATCATTGTTTGGGGGTAGTACTATATTTGGTGCTGCGCCAAGTCCAGATCAGCCACCAGCTGAAACAAAGGTACATTGTTCAATTGGGTCGTGGTTTTTCACTTAAGATGCTTCTCTATTCAGACTTTGGATCATAATGCCAAAATTGCAATGCGTATGCAGAGATTTGGACAGCAACCACCGTTACCTACGGGTCCTCCTCCAAAGCGTACCATCGATGCTGCTCAGGTAATAATTTTATTCTTACACTCATATCTCCTTGTTAATTGATTTTTCTCAGGAACCTCTTGCATCCGAAGAGCCATTACCAGAAGGAGAGGAGGAAATGGTTGAATAGTGAATATATGCTGTGAAAAACTCATCAATAGAATTAATAGTGTAGCTAGTGACTTCATTTGTAAGAAAAAAATTAAGTTGAGATGATTATTATTAAGCTCTCCGTATTTGGTTTTGATAATTATCATTATTTTATTAAACGTCATTGGAATTCGATGCAACGATAATAAATCATCGCTAACATCCACAATTCTTTTGAAAGGTATGTTCACATTTACCACAACAGCCTTTCTAATATTCGGTCTTAAAGAAAAATACATCACATATAAAAAATAAAAATTCGGCACAATGCTTTATATCACATAAACATCCATCAACGCAAAACCAAGAAAATCTTACCAAACACAAGAAGTTAATGTACCATTGCACAAAACAAAGTACATTCGCTTGAATAATCCTGTTCGTCAGGGCACTTTCTATTCACTCAGCTTACTTTACGATTATCTACCATGCAAATGTATATTGAATACTATTTTGATTGCTCGAAATTCTTTTCTAATCAAAATACCCAGGAATTTCTTAACGCCAAGTCGACTTTTTTCCTGCACCAGCTGTGACTGTGGATGAGTTCCATGGTTCAGGTACGGAAGGAGTCACACCGCTGACTACATTGGCACAAGAACTATCAACGGTTGGGAGGCTTCTTAATCGTTTTGCGCCCATCAGGTCAGGGCAAACGGATTCCCTTTTGTGTCCTCTCGTAGCAGTAGTAATTGTAGCAGCTACATTGAACTCATTCTCTTTGTGATGCACCAAAGAAGCTGCTGCGGCAGGGTGGTGAATAAGGTATGACGCTTCTGCTGTTTTTACACGTTGAGCTGAATTAACGGCCGAAATTAATGAAGGCCCGTTGACAACACTGTTGCGTCGGGATGCTCCCAAGTGACGTACTTTTGGAGCAGTTCCAACACTTCTCTCCGGCTGGTTACCACTAAGAAACGAATATACAGGGAGTGGGCGGTTGCTAACGGGTAACTCTGTATCAGTATTAGATGTAGTGTGTGTAGTTGCTGCAACGGTAGAGAAACGAACAGCCTTCTTATCACTATTTCTAGGTTCACTGTTGTTGGTATTACTACTACCTGGAGCTAATGATGTTTTTGAAGAAAGTTTCGGACGAGTTGGAGTTGATTCCGTCGATTTGCATACTGCTGTATCAAAATTGGGTTGTTGCATCAACTTCGCGGAAAATGAAGAACTTCTCATTTTGACTCGATCAGGTCTAGGGGTGGCTGCGGAAACGTCGTTCACGGAAGAAGTGGACACGACCGGTCCAGTGGTTGCTGTTGCAACCACTGGAGGAGGCGGAGGCATTAGTGCAGCTGTCGCGCAAGGCACCGATGCATGAGGAAGAAGCATTGGTGGTGCTTGTGCTGGAGCACTAACTGGTTGGATAACAGTAGTTATCATATGCTTTTGAGCCTTTCCAAGTTCGACTTGACTCACCTAAGAAAAGAAAAAAGAAAAAGCTTAAGGAATCTTCTGTTGCATCAACAAAATAACTCACTTGATTAGCAAAGCGTAATGAGCATAATGTTTCTTGGGCAGATGCTGGCGTTGGTGATACATTAACAAACATCAGCGATTTTCCATCACCGGATAGACAATCTTGTAACAACATAGTCAACTTTGAGTTACGATAAGGAACATGAGAAGCTTTACTACTCAAAGCTAAGAAAACATCCGCCAAACAAGATAATGATTTATTAATATTCACTGTTTCCTTCAAACGGGTCGCATCATGTAGAGTATTGGTGCGATCAAGACGCTCAGAACCAGCCAAATCACACAAACGCAAACCACCATGCAATGTTTTGGTTTGACTTGGCATCTGTCCATTTGCAGGTATGGTATAAGTACCGCTAACGTCAATCATCACAATTAAATGAGAACGAGAGCTCATTTCATTCATTCCTGTTGCAGCAGTGGTACGCACCTGTGAAGAAATATCCAAAAGTTTTTGGAACTTGTTCACACCATCTTCATATTCATCAGTTGGAATTGACAGGTTCGTCAATCCAGACACCACGACGCGACCATCATGTCGCATAATCTTATACTTCTCTTTTTTGTCAGCTATCGAGCCAGAATTTGGTTGTGATGCTACAACAGTTGATGAAGAATTCTTTCCATTGGCATTTGCTAATAAGTCTCTCAAGTCTTCATTATAAAGTTCAACAATGGACGCATTCAACGAAATTTGCCACCCCAACTCTTTCAAAGCTTTACTTTGCTGAAGCAGCTCTTCGATGGCACGAGGAATTATTCCACGTTCTGCTCCTACTTTACTTCCGGTCATGGTATGAGTCTAGCAGGTAATACACTTTCTTTAAAATTACTGATAGGGAATTAGAATAATTGACTCACCTTGCCAGAACCAGTTTGCCCATACGAAAAGACACACACTCTATAACCATCCATAACAGATTGAACCAAGTCAGAAACTTCTCGATAAATATCTTCTTGGCCCGCTGTCGATCGAAAAATATGATCAAATGTAAATTGATGAGGCTTTGCGGTGACACTAGCACCATATTGATTCAAAACACTGAGAGAGCAATCATCATCATGAAAGAGTAAATGACCACTGGCAGCAGCAGACACAGCAGGGTCTGGATTTGTTGCTGCTTCTTGAAGTTCCTGGTAGTTTGGTAAACCATCACTGGAAAGGAAAGGACGACACCTAACAAAAACACGAATGTTTCCGCGCAAATCTTGGACTTGATTGTGTAATTTTCGACGTTTTGTCTCACTTTCCATCAATTTCTTCTTCAAATCATTAATGGCCATTTCTAGATCATTTTCTTTCTCCTTAGCTAATGCTATGGTGTTGGATTGAATAACTTGCACTTGTTGGTTCAATTCATCTTGCAGATCTCTAGTTTTGGCAGCAAATTCTTCGTTTTCCTTGGACAATCGATCAATCTTCTCGATGTATTCACTCTGCAAGCCTTGTAATTGCATGTGCAACATCGTATTTTCTTCTTTCAATTGGGGAATTTCGACCCAATTTTGCTGTAAAGTGTGTTGCATGTGGTTCATCGCCTCCTGGGTAACAGTCCTTTCTTTTTCCAATTGAGCTACCCTCTCTGCCAAGGTCTCATTTTCAGTGATCAAGCGATTGTTCTCAGCAGTTAATACTGCTCGATCATTGACTGATATGTTCAGTTCTTCTTCACAGCGTTTAAGCTCCCTTGAAGCAATCGTCATCTTCTTCCAAACGTCCATCGCTTCAAATCTGTTCGTTGATTGAATTTCCTTGTTCAAGCGGACTATCTCTGTCTTCAGATCAGTTACTTCACAAGTCAATCGAATAACTTGTTCCCGTTGTTCATGAGCCTCTTGATAAGCTTTGGATTTATCCTCTTCGGCATGCTTCAATCGTGTTTCTAACGTCTCAAGTCTTAATTTACGATCGCGATCCTTCTCATCACGCTTATGTAATTGCATTGCCAACTCCACACGCTCTCGTTCCAAGTATTCAATTTTGCTCTGGATCATATCCATGTTACTTGATAGATATGATGTTGAAGAAGAGGTAGTACTTGACGAGGTACCACCAGAGCCGTTGCTCCCAGAGTACCCACCTAATGCAGAATACAAGGATGTGGAATTGTTGGTAGAGGTCGAGTTTTTTGCCACATCGCGGTCGGTCTTGAAGTCAAAAGCAAAGGAAATTGAAGAAGTGTTAGAATTGTTGGATGTTTGCTGTGGTGGCTTCTTTACCGATGAGCACAGTGATGCCAATGAAAAGTCAGTGATATTAGTACTTGCTTTTGTTGGTGTTCGTGCTTCGGAACAACTAAACGAAGTGTTCATTCTAAAGGATGGTTTCTCCACGACAAGCTCAGAGAGAACAGTTTTCACAACTAATCAAATAAGATTTTCCTATTTGAGTTGGTTTTCAATGGAGGTGGAGACAACAATTAAATCATTAATAATGAATATGAAAGCTCCAGCGACTAGCCGTTAATTAACAGTTTATCGCCAAATAAAATCCCCAACTGCCTAAACCATGCCCAAATATTCCTATTGTCATTTCATCAAAATACGGTATTGGGTATGGAAATTACATTATTATTATTATAACCTAAAATTGAGATGCAATGCCTTCTGGATGAACAACTACATACCAACACATTGGTATTAATTATAGAGTGATATAAAATGATTATTCATCATCCAAAGAGGTTTATTTTATACGAATACAATATATATAAGTTTGTTCGAATATTGATTTTTTTTTTTGACATTGTAGGAATGAAATCATCCAAAGAGGTTTATTTTATACGAATACAATAATACTATATACTTTATATAAGTTTTGTTCGAATATTGATTTTTTTGACATTGTAGGAATGAATATCTTTAGTATTTGTGCTGATATTGTGATTATATATTTTAATTATGATGATTTTGTGGAAACTCACAGGTCCTTTAATTTAACACTTATGAACTTTAGTTTAGACGTCTCCATTCGAATTGCAAAAACACGGTAGTATTTGCAATATTAAAAGAATCTTACATCGAAGAAATGAATAAAAACACGACGTAATCAATGAAAATATATCTTCTAATCTCTCTTCAAAGGAAACATATATACAACCTTAGACAGTGAAATTTGATGATGCATTCGTCCTACGCAAAGAAATAATGAAATCAACAACAAGAGCATCATGAAATTTCTAGAGCAATCATTACAAGTCATTCCTGGTTAAACCATATGAAGTTAGCATCAAAATAACAAGTATTAGCATCAATATACAAGGAATACCTCAACAGTGAAAAATGTGTCCAATCACCATCAACATGGCTCGCAGTTCGTTTAAATACGGGCGGATAACAAAGCTCATGTGCCGCAATGATGTGAACTTAGATCAAACATCACACAAAGATTGCACCATATTGATACAAACATACTAAAGAACACGATGAATCAAAGCCAGCAGCAATTACATTATTGATCATCCTATTCTCATGGTGATCAAACGATATGATTCACCAGTAGCCATAGGTGAGCATTTCAAGAGAAAAATGCCCAGAATATTGTTTTAGTTTTAGTTTGGGTAGATCAAGTTCTGTGGCCTACAGCCACGCCAGCGCAGCAGCAGCAGAAGAAGAAGAGGGGCAGCAGCACGCGCCAGCAGCAGACAGAGGGTCAAACAACCAGAGTGTAGCACAACAAGATTAGGCGCAGCAGGCGCAGCAGCAGTGGGCAGAGCGAGCAGCAGCAGGCAGCAGCCCAGCAGCGCCGCCAGCAAACACACCAATATTGATGACTTCTTGTTGCAAAAAGTCATTTTTAACCTTTATGGAGAGACTGATGTATAATAATAAAATTTACTATGTCTTGTATCGGCAACCAGCCATCGCGCACTCCATTATTTGCAATAAGCATTATCAATACTTTTTTATCATTACTGTTATCTGATTGATAGGCTCGCTTCCACTCATTGGAAGTTATATTAAGAGAAAAATAAAAATGAGCACACCACATGCAAATTTTACCCTCCCAACCATCCTGTGTTGCATATGTGGCACTTCCATGCATACTAACCCCACTAATATGTGCGCTTCTTGTTTGCACGATCGCATTGATGTAACAGCAGAAATCAACAAGAAACTGACGATTCATTCTTGTAGAAGTTGTGGACGATTTCTTGGTCCACCATGGCAAGAAGTTGATTTGGAGTCTAAAGAGCTCCTGGTAATGTGTTTACGTAAAATCAATGGTTTGAATAAAGTTAAACTAATTGATGCAGCATGGATTTGGACTGAACCCCACTCAATGAGGTTAAAGATCAAACTGACTGTTCAGAAAGATATCGGCAGTGGTGCATATTTACAACAATCTACTATTGCTGAATTTGTAATCCGTAATCAACAATGCAAGCACTGTGAGGCGTCTTATGCGACTGGTGCTTGGCATGCGATTGTCCAAGTTCGTCAACGTGTAACACATAAGCGTACATTTTTCTATTTGGAACAACTTATGCTCAAGCATGAAGCACATAAAGAATGTGTGAAGATTGTGGTAAGTTGCTCGTTTGACATGCTGCTTTACGGGTTTATTTCTCTCTTTCTTTCTCGCTATCTTAGACTTTTCGTGACGGTATCGACTTCTATTTCAAGGAGAAGAACCAAGCATTGCGCTTTATTGACTTCTTAGAGGGTGTAGTACCCACAAAGAATAAATATTCTCGAAAACTTATCTCTGCAGATAAGAAGGCAAACACAGCAGAGTATAAGCACAATTATTTGATTGAAATTGCTCCAATTTGTAAAGATGATCTCGTCTTGTTGCCCAAGGAATTAGCTGCAAAACAAAGCAATATCAATCCTTTAGTTTTAGTTAAGCGTGTTGCAGCCAGTATCTTTGTAGTTGATCCAACGACTGGAGAGGTGAGTCCATGCGAAATACCGCTGAAAATTGACGTCATTAATATCTGTGTTTAGAAAACGGACATCAACTGTGAAAAATATTGGCGTTACTCCTTCAATGCATTATTATCAAGTCGTGAATTGACAAAGTATTACGTTCTATCGGTTGAGCCTATCTTAGCGGATCATCGCCCTTCTGCTCGCATGAAACGTATTTCAACTACAAAAATTGATGAAGATGAAAATCGCACTAAAGTAAAACATTCCATTGCACATTCATCCAAATTGGCAGAGATTGTAATTGTGAGAGATCGTGACCTGGGTAAAAATGACATCCAGTTCACTGTTGTAACACACTTGGGTCCATTGCTTGCCCCTGGCGATTACGTCTTGGGATATGATCTCACCTCCACTAATTTCAATATGGATGAAGATAACAAGAAGACACTCTCCCGCATCGCTGAATTACCCGATGTCATTCTTGTTCGCAAGGTAAAAATTATATCACAATCCACGTTTCATTGTCTCATTTTCAATGCTTATTGAATAACATTTAGTCTTACGAAAAGAAGGATCGTATTTGGGAACTTAAGAATTTAGATGAGCATGTAGAGGTGGAAGGTAATCTTCGCCGTGGTGACAATGGTGAGGATGACAAAGATATGGAACATTTCTTGCAACAAGTAGAAGCTGATCGTGAAATGCGTCAGAATATGAACTTGTACAAACGCAAAGATACCAAGGGGAAAACATCAACTGGCAAATCGGTCGGGAAGCCTAGTATATCATTGAAAGGAAGAAAATCCATCAGGAAAGCAGTGGAAGAAGTGGAAGATGAAAATGAGATGAATGAAGAGGACGATGATGATGAATATGAATCATATGATGAAGAAGAGGTTCGATTGGAAGATTTACTTGATGACATGTCCTTGAACTCGGACTTGGGTGAGGAGAGTGAAATTAAGGTTTTAACTGCAGATGAAGCAGCAAATTCTAAAGCATTTTCTGTTCAGCCGCCTGCTACTACCAGTACATTTGATGCTTCGCAGTTTGATATATCGAGCTTCAAGTTCATTTGAATGGATATACCAATAAGTTTTTTTCGCTATATATATAAATGGAGAGAGACAATACTTCGATATTAAGGAGGGACGGATCCCTTAATATTAATTTTGAAACGAGGCAAAATGAAGATTGACGCAAATTGAGGTAAATTAACATTTTGTAACAGTATCAAAATACTCCCAGACATGTTCACGTCCAACATTTTGGAAATATCTACAACTAATCGATTACCTCAATGACAATAAATCATTCATTCTCAAGTACATATTTTGAGCACGCATTTCCAATTGAGCCAATTGTTTTACTTCTTCAATCATGTGCTCCGTCATATAGATCTTCGCATTATCTTTACCATGCAAGATTGAATCGCTTGCAATTTCTCCGTAGGAACAATTCAACGAAGCAATCTCAGTTGGTAAATTCCAATCAATAGAATTTGAGCGGTTGTTATCGGAGGATGATATGGTTGGTAGCATTTGCAACACTGGCATCGCAATCTTTTGCTCAATCTTGTTTAGAATAGCTGATTCGTTGTACCATATTGTGCACCCACCATCATTAACCAAATGACGATTATTGCAGCCGATACCACGATTATTACATTTATGGTACCATACTTTCTCTTGGTCTTCCACCCCAACCAACGATATCGCCAAACCCATTCTATCAGAGCGACCAACTCGACCAATGCGATGAATATAATCATCAGCTTCATCAGGTAAAGTCATGTTAATAACAAAAGGCAGACCATCAATATCAATACCACGTGCGGCAACATCCGTACAGATTAGTACTCGAATTTCACCTTCTTTGAAAAGCTGCAAGTTCTTCCTACGTTCTTCCATGCTTAGCATTCCACCAAGTACTCGACAAGAGTATTTGACTTCTAAGCCTTTTTTGGTATTCTCCGGCAGAGAATTTTGAAAGTTAAAGAACTTCTCCAAGTTGTTACAATCCAGATTAGTCCGACAAAAAATTAGCACTTGCGACATCTACCATTTAAGAACAGTGTGAAAAGCAAAATAGATGGGAAATAAGTATAAGATATTAAATAAATGCCTTTATCATAGCTTACTTACCTTGAACTTATCAATCAATTGTTTTGCAATCAACGGTTTCATCTCTTTCAACCGTTGTGATTTCATATGGTTGTTATCCCTTAAATCTTGGCCCGTATGAACGTCATCAAACACGATCCCGCTGGTATTCGACTTATTCACTATGGCCTGGTAATGTTGACCAGGTAAAATCGGCAAAACAACATGATGCAATGTATCAGGTACCACCGTATCTTGACCTTTCAAATCTATCCACGTTGGATTGTGACACACTAAATCAGCTAATTCACGAATTTGTGGGGAATGAAGTGTTGCAGAAAAGAAGCACACCTGGGAAACACAACCAATCATTGAAAAAAAAGTATTTGGTACGAGAACTCACTTGAAGACGGTTGTATCCAGTGCCACCACCAGGGCATTTGCTGAATATTTGTTTTATAGATGCAATGTTATCAGAACTGCTGAGTTTGTCTGCTTCGTCCAACACAAGAAATCGAATCTGTGAGAGATCAAGCTGATTTTGCTGTAACGCCCCAGTAAGTTTGCCAATCGTACCCACGACAATATCAACACCTTGCTGTAATTTGTTTTTCACATTCGTCTTTGCATCATCACCAATCATTAGCAAAGCGCGTAATTTTGGTTGATCGACGTATCTCGATAAGTCCAAAATGCTTTGGTACACTTGCTCTGCCAAATCACGTGTAGGTTCAATAATCAGCGCCATAGGTGGACGTTGACCTGGTTTACTTGAAATATAGGACTCAGCACTATCGCTAGTAAAAAGTTCAGTTATAGGAAGACTAACGATAGAGATATAGCCTTTCATTGAAGGTGGGTATTTGAATGGTGTGGAACCGAAATTCAATTCTGCAGCTGAATTGGACAGGGTGATCGTTGGGAAAAAAACTGACCCTTGCAATGATTCCGGAATATCATAACATTTATCTAACATCACTCCATTCTTAGAATATATTATTTCATGATCTACTAGATTCAAATAAACTCCAATGAAGTCATTCTCGGTGTATTCACCACCATAACGTTCATATTTCCCAAGAAACGACTTCCAACCTTTACCACCATATCCAAACCCATATTCATCTTTGCCAAGCTCCAAATGAGCAGAAAGGGTTGAACAACCAACACGACAGTTTCCTTTTCCAAGGACTTTCATTTCAAAGTAGACTTTTCCTTGGCGCACGCCATGAGTTGATCTTGCACCCATCCATTCACTCCCATTAGTAACATATGAACAATTAAGACAGTTGGCGCTCAAAACCAGATCTTTATCGCGATCATTGCTATTCAAAGTTATGATCGGAGCTGGTGAAGATGAGGATGAAACTTGCTTTTGATGTGCAGCGGGTGGACTTGCACCAGCAACGGAATCCACTTTTCGCTTCTTGTTTCCACCTGGAGAAGCAAGAGACTGACTCTTTTCATCCAAATGCTTCAAGCGCTCATAAACAGATTGAATCAAGGGTAAAGCAAAGGCAGCAGTCTTTCCCGAGCCAGTTTCTGCAGCTCCCATCACATCTCCGCCACCAAGTATTAGTGGTATTGCTTCATCCTGAATATCAGTTGGTAATTGCCAACCAAGATCATCAATTGCGTGAAGCAGCTCCGGTAACAAACCAAGATCACTGAATCCACCAGACATTTTCTATTCCTTTTAATCCTTTAGTCTGGAATCCCAATTCATAATTGTAAATACATTCGAGTGTATTTTGTATTATAAAAGGCCTAATAATACTTCGCTCTATTCCAGATTGCACACCTAACGCACGCAGAGCGCACTCTCGCTGGAAGAAATTCGGTTAAATTCAATTTTGTACCAAAGTTGATTTTGGCGCGCTGCTGTCGTATTTATATCATGTTCAATTCGACGTCCCCGGGCGCTTCATTTGGATTTGTACCAAATATTTGGAAATTTTAAAAGCGGTCCAACAATTTATTATTTATACGATGCCCAATGCCTACTATGTCTTAAAAATTGGATTGCGGAAGGAATCTCATACACTCGAATGCATTTTATATTGTTCTAATCAGAATATATATAGTAAGTGATGTGTATTAAGGAATAACAATAATCCTTTCGAATTCCAATTTCTACCTAAAGCACCACTGGTGTATTATCATTAACAAACAAGGATGATTGTGGCACATGGCTACTATTATCTACCCAACTTTTGTCTTCCCTACTATGGCTCAACAACTAATTCACAAACACACTTTTCGCGCACATCTTTGACTAACAATGTTCAAGTTCGACAAAAAACTGTATCACTTCCAAAACAAAACCAACCGAAAAGACTTGAAACGCCATCTTTGATCACCAAGCACTCGTTTTGAGTGCACAACACAGAAAACTATTAACGAAGCGAAATCCACCACTAGATCAATTTGATGTGAATGATATCGGCTGACTCGGTATGGTTACCACGATGGTTGAGTCATTTCCGGTTGATCGTTGTGTCTGGTTACAATACAACTAATTCGACTTGTGTACTCTGGATTTATCTACAAGAAATAATCAGGGGCCGGATTTCTTGATGGAACACCTCGTGATTCCTGAGGAGCAGCCTCAAAGATCTGAGATAATTAGATGTAATGAAAAAAATTAAGATAATAAATTAAAAACTACACAAAAGAAATGAAGTACCTTAAAGTGTTGGTCCAAATGTTCATCTAATTCCAAAATTGCTGCAACGTTTCCACAACGATAGCAATAGTTTGGAGCCGACCAAACGGTAACAAGACTATCTGCAGATTGCCCTCCTTTGCCTTTGATTGGAAACATCGTTTTGTAACCCTCCATAACCAATTGGTGAGCACGAGCAATCAAATCAATGTGATTGATTTCATTGAACTTCGCAACTACGTCAGCACCAAATAAATAACCGGCACCACGAGGTGAGAGTCCCCAACCATCAATATCCTCAGGATCAGACCACATTAAATCACACATGGCACCATCATGAGGAACTTCTTGCTTGCGGTCGATCACACGGATCTGATCTAAAGTGTTGATGGCAGGAGATAAGCCACCGTGAACGCAAAACACTTTGTCGTCAATGATGGCCGACAAACTCAAATAGTCAAAAATTTCGGTACAATATCTCCAAACATTCACAGATCCGTATTTCTTTAAGCATTCGTCGTAGAAACCATAAACTTGCGTAATCTGTCTGGATTCGTGATTGCCACGAATGAGAGTGATGCGATCCGGATAGCGCACCTTCAATGCTAGAAGGAGCAAGAATGTTTCAACGCTATAATATCCACGATCAACGAAATCGCCAAGAAATAAATAATTGGTATATGGACATTCTCCGCCAACTTTAAACAGCTCAATTAAGTCATAAAATTGACCGTGGATGTCTCCGCAGATCTACCAAGTGAAAAGGTCAGAAACGGAAGAGAAAAACATAACTGAAATTATAAGCATACCGTAACAGGTGCATCTACCCGCTGGACATTGCTCTCCTCTATGAGAATTTCACGTGCTTTGTCACAAAGCGCCTTCACCTCTGACTCTTTCAAATACTCGCACTTTTTTAATCTCTCAATTTGTTCATCCAAATTTGAAATGGACACCATTCTACGAATCCAAAAAAGAAAAAAGAATTAAATGAAGAATGGGAAACGATGGAGTACACTAAAAGCTATATAAATCACGATCCACTTTTTGAAATTTAATTCCTATCTGACGACAGTGAAAAAGAAAATCATTTACGACTCAGATTGATTGAACAACCAAAGAAATATTAAGAGGCGGTTCATACTTGAAACCAACGAAGAGTCGGCCCCCCAAAAAAAAAAAAAAAAACGCCTACCTTATGTTTATTGCGAGAATATTCAACTGAAATCGCAAATAAATCTTCTCAAGATGTAAAAACAGTCTTCATTAAATGAGAAACAGGTGGTATTGTCAACTTGATGTGCTGGTGGGTGAGCTGTGACTGTTTCCTTTTCCACAGATTCAAAAACGCGTTTGTCAATTTGAAAAGACGTCTTATTATAATACACTTGTGTACAATTCATTTTGAAAGTATTGTATTTACATTTAAATGCTCAACAGGGAATGCGTACGGAAAGCCACTAAGCTATGATTTTCATTGCCGGAATTAATTGACAAAGAACAAAATGGGAGGTCACAAAATTAAAATATGGAGCACTGTGGAAACTAATCCAAATAAACAACTTATTCGCACCAACCAACACATCCAAAACTGGGAAGTCTGGGATGAACTGATTTTCTCGTTCCCAAGTGATCCATAGCGTAGGCGAATGAGGGAAAAAGATTAAATACTCGTACACAACAATTATGCTCCAATAGAACACACCACACAATGATGCACATATACTATAGAGCCAAACGAAAAAAGCAAACAAACAAACAAACAACCAAAAAAACAGAACGGAGCAAAGAAAACTCCTACACAAGGCACCACCCATAAAACGCACATAGCGAGGAGTAGGGAAAGCAGCAAGAAGTATTCTAAAAGATACGAGATATCCATACCACATGAAATCCCTGATTCCTCGTTAAATATCAATCCAATCAGAACAGGAGCAGCAGTACGTACTGTTGCTGGAATTCGAAAGCATTAATTAGTCTAGAAATAATATAATAAGACCACAACGATTCAAAGAGAGAAAATTAGTCATCGATGACAACCACAAGAAGAGAAGATAGAGCGAAAGTGATAATGGATCAATTGACCAATAAACACATGAAACAGAAAATGAAGCAGCTGCACCTTCTCTAGAGATATTCATAAAAAAATTCCAAACAATATACTTTACCTTCATCATTTAAATACATGGCTAAAGACCCAACCGAATGAATCGTTTTTGTTTGGAATATTCCACCTCCACCAGCAGCTCCTCCATCCGTTTCCGATTCCGAAGAATGATACTGCCCTGATAACGATGGACTGAGACGAGGTTTCTTTGCACTCGGTACCAATTCTCCACCACTTTCAGAACCATCCGGAATAGTAACATCACCACTTGTAGACGACTCCAAATGACTGGTGGGCACTTCTTCAATCAACGTCCCTCTAAATTTAAACGTAGACACCAACACGGTGGCTTTATTTGTATTGCAACTGCGATGAGTGCCCGTTTCCAAAATTCCATCTGGTGCTGCCTGAAAGAATCTGTCAGCCATGTACAATACTTGGTTGATTCCGTTGATTTCCAAATAACTGAAGTTTCCTAGGGGGTTTCTGGGCTTTCCAGTAAGCGGATCCACTTTGCCATAAATACGTTTGATAACTCTCAGTTCTGGCACGCACATGGACAAAAATCTTTGCTTGTATTCATTTAAGTCATGAGAATTGTAAGCAAAAACGAAATTATTGATAAATTTTGCAGGGGCATCAGCCGGTAGAGCTCTCAATGACCGTGCAATAGCGATTTTGCCTGATTTGATAATATTGACCAACTTTCTGGAGGAAAACCGCTTTGATGAGTGAGTTCACATGCAGAATAGGTATGGTACAAACCTTTTCTTTGCTGCCGCATTCTCTTCCCCATTCGAAGAAATGGAATCACGATCCTTATCATCATCCACTGTAGCAAAATAGTTGGGAAGTTTTAATCAGCAATCTATTAATTAATATTATTCCTCAAACTTACACATTGGCGGGATGTCCAACAATAATTGAAGGGTTTGATGGAACTCAGAATCGTCAATCATTTTGCTCTTAAGATCAGCGATGCAAACTGCAACAAGACAATTATCGATGGAATCGAGATCTTTTCTCTGCTAATCATCTGCAATACCAAATATTGTGTAGTTAATTAGTTTCAGTTGGTATTCTTGGCTGTGCAGGCAGCAGCAGCGCCAGGCGCGCTAAGGCAGCGCCGCAGGCAGCAGGGCACAGCAGCAGCTACATGCTGACAACGCACGATGCACTCACAGATGGACGATCCACAGCAGTCAATTCTTAAAAATCATGAGGAAGTAGATAGTTAGACAGTTACTTCTTCAATAGAAATACTACCAACTGTCACACAACTGAGAATCCCGTGTGAAAATAAACTCTAAATCACAAACATACAAAAAATTTAAGAAAACAGATCCTGTCAACATCCACAACCATTAGAGTTCACAATGCTTGGAAGCGTCTGTATTTTCGAGAAATTTTTGATAACGTTAATAGGTATGTATGCAAGTAAATCATTTAATGTAACTTCAAATTTCTAGGTCAATACTTGAATATCTTCACAAATGCCCATTACTTGACTCTCCATAGTGCGAAAATGCAGAATACTACATAGAAAGTATATGATAATGTCTGATCATTCAAAACGTATTCAACATCCCTAAAGTAGTGTTGAATCCATTATCTTCTTCAGTCGTTCTATTAAATAATATCCAGTAATGGAAAATTCGATACAAAAGACTGATTCAATTACCTTTGCGGTAGTAAATGAGGAATAATCTTGCCTTTTGCATCATCCACTGCATCATCTTCTTCACTTCCAGAATAGCCAGATTCGAACCACAAAGTAGGACGCGAAGAGTTCCAACCATACGATAGCTCCGGAAGGAGGTGATAATAAGCATGGCCATCAATATCCATTTTCCAATTTGTCAAATTTAAATCGAGTTCTTTCTCCAATATTTCAATAAATGGGATAAAGAATCTGACCAACTTTCGATAGACATCCTTCGAGAGCATGAAGCGGTCTGCATCATATGAAACATCATTCTCAAGCAATATAAACTCTTTTTCCATGTCAGCTATCAATGCCGTTAAAAAATGACTGTTGCTACCAGGTTCTGAATACGGCACGCCAATTCTTGAAAACAGTGAATGCAAAGGGTCTGTATAAAAATAATCACGAAAACTAACTGCACTGTAATTATGGGTTTGACCGTCAGCGCTTCCAGCATCATTCTTTAATTTTGATCTTCGGTAATGGTTCAAACTATCACGATTGACAAAGTCGTCGATATCAACAACAATCACATTATTGGGTCCCAAAATTTTCGAATAATGCATAATGGAAGGAAAGTATATAGAATTATAAAACAATTCTTCCACGAACGATAATTGAGGATGATAAACCATGGAGTAGTATTTTTGAAGCCATGATTCCATGTTGGCATGGGGAGAAGTTCGTGTTGATAAAGGATGAGAAATTAACTTTCGAAATTGCGACAGACTCGATTTCCCTCTTTCCAAGAGTAACAACACCATGTCATCCACAGACATCGGCAATGATGTCACACTGCGTTGGATGCTCTTCTTCTCCAAAAAATTTTGAATATCGGAAGTGTGTTTTGAAAGTGTTCTCAAAATGCGCTCGACTGGATTCGAAAGAATAAACAATGCCTTTCCATGGGGGTTATCCTAATAGAGATTTTTTGTACATAGAGAAATCTTGAGTATGTGAGTTTATAAAAGGTCATATTCATTACCTGCCTAATTACGTAAGGAGTCAAAGGGTCCATATTGTACGTTAAAGATGAATCCATCACATGAAAAATAAGCGATGGAGAATATTTATCATATTTGATGTGTTCTTGAGGGTTACCTTTTGGTATAGATCTGAGTGAATCATTCTCACTGTATTTTTCCGCGACAGGAAGCATCGATTCAATGAAAGGAAAGCACAGAGAACGGTGTTGAAGAGTTTCGATACCTGTGGCGGAATTGTAGCATCCAATTTCATCTTCCATCACAAACGAAGATAAAATACCAAGAAATTGATTATCAAATTCACGAAATTGCTTATTTATTGAACGAACAGATTCATCGCCACTACCGTTTTCTTCACCGACCACGTCTGAATTCTTTTTGGCATCTACTTTCTTGAAGAATAATGCTGATTGAACTTGAGACCAACCCGACAGGATGAAAGGGTTCCCATCCAATAGTTTGCGGAGAATTTCGCTGCCGGTGTCTTTGAATCCAATCATGTACAAAGATGGACTACAATCTACCATACTTCTCACACTACTTTTTGCATTGAACGATGCTTGTGATCTAACGACCTCATTAGACGATGGAGATGGAGATGGGGAGGCTGACTTAGTATGAGTGCCTCTCAAATGCTGGGATAGAACATTCGCAACAGGTGGGGCGATTGTCAAAGTACTGAAGGAGGAATTATTTCCATGACTACTAGAGATTTCCACATATTGTTGTTCGTAGTGCCGGTATGATGTCTCAGAGAATAGAGAAATAGAAGGCATTTGATTCAGATCGGGTAGCGTTAATAATGATGCATATGGTGAACAAGTGTGCGATGGTAAAATTCTCGTTGACGATACAACATTCAATTTCGATCGGCTTATCACAGTTGAACCAAGTGTGATGTTATTGTTCTGGGAAGGGATTTGATAACCTTTGCGATCTATAACTTCTTGCTGCAAGGTTTCTTCCACGATACGGATTTGTCTACGAAGAAATTTTAAATGGTGGTGTGTAACAGCTTTGGCAGGCTCAACAATCAACTCCACGGTACTATATGTTGGATATGGATAGTTGCACCATTGGCCTTGCCAAGCTAGGTGGCCCATCCATAGAATTGCAGCCTTATCAATATTGAAAGCGGAAAGTCTTTTTTTATCTTGATACATTGATTTTGAAATTATTGGAGATGCTGTTGAGATATCAGTAGTATTGGATTGAATGGGAGCATTTAGATTCTTGTTTATTACTTCTTCTTTAGGATTGTCCTTTCGTGGAATCAACAAAATATCACTTTGATTGGTTCTGATTGAACTGTTCGTCAATGAATTTTCACGAAAAGCAAAATTTTCAACCGCTTCCTCCACATTCCTCAGTAAACAATTCTTCGCGATGAGTGGGTCATCTCGAAATCTCTCGACCAACGTATTATCATCAGATCGTCCAAACCAGTGACGACCATTTGAAGGATTACCATCATCTGGCGATGGAGTTTTCTCCGCATGACACTGATGGAATGCTTTCAGGATGCACTCAGCACCACCATAGAACGGGTCTGATTCTATGCATACCTGAAAGATTTCATCGTCGTACTTTTTTAAAACACAAGACAAGAGTTCGTCTTGAGGAAATCTAAATAGGAAGAGCGTAGAGGTAAAGCAATGAAGATCACGCCAGCTATCATATGATTTTGGACGATATACTGCTGTTGAGCCATCCTTTATACTTAAATCGCTGGAGCAGTATGAATTGATGTAATAACCCTAAGAAAAGTTTGTTTACATTAAGCAATCATTCAAGGAAATCGCATGCAAAATACTAACCTGATGAAAATCAGAAATATGGAAAGGATTGCTTCGGAATAGAAAAGAAAAATCCATAAATATACCTCCTTTCTTCCAGAGATAAGTGAGACGAATATATGTGAGCAAATGGTACGGTGGCAACGACCACCCACCAGTCCCACTGGACGATTCCTTCGATAATGGATCTTCATGATCTCCTTCATCTCCATTTTTATGTTGGAGATCATGTTGTCCCTGAGAAATTTGTTCCTTTTCATCATCATTGTGATCATTGTGATTGTCGATGAAGTCAACGTTACTCATGAAGGATTTTCGAAGAACTTTTCGATATTCTGTAAACCATTTCTTCCTATACGATTGCCCGAAAGTGAAAAGGCGGAAAATTTTATTGTTTAAATCCATGGTGCTAAGAGTATCGATATCGTATCCAAGCTTTCGATACAATTGAAATTGACGTTTGGCAAGAATACTAGTATATTTTTGGCGATCATGTTCTTCATCCCATTTACTGGATGGGATTGATTGCTCAGACATAAACTGTGAGGATGATACAGGAACAGGCAGAAGACATCGTACAATCGACTGTGGAAATGTCGCTAACAGCGTTTGGAGGCTATGATAATTGTGAATGGTGAAATGATCATCAGTTGCTGGCCAATCAATGAATATAAACAATTTGTTAACGCTAGACAAATTTTCTTCGCTATCATCGTCTTCACGCTGACCACTGCCAGAAAGTGAATGAAGTATCCACGAGGAAGACCAAGATGTGGATGATATAAAAGGAAAATGATAAGATTTGAATAATTCATTGATTCGATCGAATGAAGTGACTGGTGCGGTCGTGCTTTGTTCAGAAAATCTCATGGACTTATAATCAGATCCCACGACACTGCCAAACAAGGCCTTCAAATTCCCATCTCGTTTTGAATTTAAATCATAAAAAGAAAGTGCTGAATGATATGATAGTGAAGAACGAGGATGGATAGCATCACTAGTCTTGTCTAGGGAAGTCAAAAGTACAAATATACATAAGCTACCAATTAACCAACCCACAACGAACGTAACAGTGCATCCCAGCAGTGATATCTTCATAATTGCCTGTAAGATGCACTATTACTTAAAGCAGTGCTGAAAGCCAATGGGATTGCTCGCAACTAATGAATTGTTGCAGTCCACACTGTAAATTGTAAAGGAATAAATCCATTTATTTCCAACCTGTGAAACTAGTCCAATTTGACCATGACTGTCAAAGATACTGAAACGGCGAACGGAAATATTTCCCTACTATTATTAATTCCCATAACTGTTTGAGCATGGATAAATTGGTTTTTAATAAAAAGCCCAGGTTAAAATCATAAAAGCCCATTTTTCATAGCGAAAAATCAACAATTTTCCTTGACAACCAAGGAAGGATTTCTTGCGTTTTTCCTGCCAACGTCAAGATATTTTTCGCTCGCCCAACTTGGGCTATTTGAGCGACGAGTAAGACTTTCAAATTCCCAGAAATGGAGATTCAGGCAGGAATCCGCAGGCGACACAGCCGCCAGTCGATCTAGAATAGCTCTTTCACGCAAACCTCAGTGGGATGCTGAGAAATTTGAAGGGAAATCAACGAACGACTGGATTAATTACAAATCTATTTCATTGGCTACTCCATTTTGTGGATTAATCCTGTCGAACCTAGCCTGTTTCGACCGTTGGTGTAGCTTGTATTTATTATTTAATAGTTTTCAAAATGGGACTCCACTTCTCTCGAATTTGGGAGCGCATGTTCGGCAAGAAGGAAATGCGTATCCTGATGGTTGGTCTTGATGCTGCCGGAAAGGTGAGTATCTTCTGAGAGTGAAGAGATGGTCTTGATGGAAAGATACTTGAAATCTATTTTGATAATTATTTGGTTGAGGATCCTGCTCTCTTCATGTTGATCGTTGTATCTTCGCCCATCAACTCAAAGTAGATAAAACATCAATATCGTTCATCATCGGAAAGCCATCTGATTCAACGTCAATTTGTTATATGTTGTTAATGTTTACTTCCCTCCACAGACCACCATTCTTTACAAGCTCAAGTTGGGTGAGGTTGTAACCACCATTCCAACCATTGGTTTCAACGTAGAGACCGTCGAATATAAGAATATTAGCTTTACAGTGTGGGATGTTGGAGGACAAGATAAGATTAGACCGTTGTGGAGACACTACTACCAAAATACCCAAGGTCTTATCTTCGTGGTAGACTCCAACGATAGAGATCGTGTTGATGCTGGTAAGCGTGATTGCCTTGTCAATTATTCTTTCCTCGCTCAATTTTCTTTTCATTCACAGCTCGCGATGAGTTGCACCGCATGTTGAACGAAGATGAACTCAGAGAGTCTATCTTGTTAGTTTTTGCCAATAAGCAAGATTTGCCACAAGCTATGAGTGCAGCTGAAATGACCGATAAGCTCGGTCTTCATGGATTACGTCACAGACAATGGTATATTCAGGCTTGCTGTGCCACAACTGGTGATGGATTGTACGAAGGATTAGATTGGCTCTCTGCTACTTTGCAGAAGAAGAAATAAACAAAATAACCAATAAAAAGCTTACATTATAAAAGTGATAACATAATTTTTGTTTTTTGCCATTCTTTTTTATATATACATAATATATACACTAACACCTAACTGATACACATTTCTTTTTTCAAACAAAAAGTTTTTGCGAGTTAGTTGGATGTTAATAAATGTTATGGAGTAATATCATTTAGTTAAAGTGCCCGATCAAGACGAGAGCGCTATTTTTTTGAGATTTTGGTGTTGGGTAGTTTACTTCAGTATGTTGAACAAACATAAATGATTTTACATGTCCTCATTCATTCAAATTGCGCTTGCATTTAATAAGATTATTCAGGATATTGTGATTCCGAATCAAAATGAAAAAAAACAACTACTATCAGGCATGTATAATTATGTGTTAGCAAGTAATACATACGCTACGGCCTCACTCAAATTCATCTACTAAGGGTGGTATGTTGTTTTTCAACGTCGCCGGGAACTTAACTCATTCTGAGTTGATAATTGCCATTCATTGTGATATATCTAACCCAAGGCAAAGCTTGGTATCCTGACTTTTCAATAATCTTTAAATATCTAACTTGCAATCCAGAAACTGTGAAGTAAGGGATCTCAAACTTCACTTCAATTGGAGCCTTCCAGGAATCACCATCTTCAGCAGTGATAGATGGCAAACCGAAATGGGCTCTCATTAAGTATTCTTTTGAGCCAGCAAACTGCTTGATGGTCCATACAATTGCATCACGATCTGGGTAGTAAGTAACAGTGCCAATAGATGCTTTGAATGAAGGAGTATCGACATCACGGGGTACGGGAATGATTATCTCCACATTATTGGCAATTGAACGTGATTTGAATTGAGACTTTGCTTTGATCATATATTCAATGCGTGAGTGGCTGTGTGGTTCCACGACCGCTTCAACCCAAATCAAAGGTTTCACTTGTGTGTTCAATCGATACGACATTAACTCAAATTCACCATCTGGAGGAATAAAAGATATTGTTCGATCGTTTTCAAATCTTGCAAGGCGAACGCATTGATGGAATTTGATGTCTTCCAATTCAACAGCCTTGATGCGTGCAGTGGAGCGACCTGTAGCTTCAAACATCAACTTGTCATTTAAACCCAATTTCAACTCCGGCATTCCCGATAGGAATGATTTCATTTGAATTGAACCCATAATTTCAGAATGTAATACTGTGCCATTACTAGACACCAACAAGTTCAATTTCTCGATAACATCTAAGAATATTTCATTCTTGCGGTGCTTGATGCCTTCTGAACGCCAGGAAACAGCATTGGTCAAGGCGATTGGCGGACGTGGAGCACTTTCCATGCGGTTACTCTCCTGTGTAATGACCCTGGAAATAACGAACATAAGCAAAATTCCATGAGACAACAAAATATTATTATATCTAGTAAGAACGAAAACTTACTCTCGGAGAATCTTGGACTCGCATGTTTGAGGATATCCAAAATCCATCGTTTCATCCAATAATTCATAAACGACTACAAAGTTATCTCTTATACTTTCTTCTTCCAACTCACCAAAGTAATCTTTGAAAACCTATCAATATGATAAAAAAAATTGGCATTTCAAAACAGAAAGCATTTGATTCAATTCCTTACATTAACCAGTTTGTTCAAGAATACCAAAATCAGGGTAATATTAGAATTTCTCTTTGTCACTGCCATTAAAAGTAGATTGTTGCACTAGATTTGGAATCCAAAACCTCAAAGACAATCATTGTTATGGAATTTTACAACATACTTTGATATACACAAATGTAATCCCATCTTCAGTAAACACCGGGCGGAGTTCCATTTCATCCTTTTCTTGAATATGTAAAGAAAATCTAAAAACATTCGAAATTATGATGCGAAATGTTGGAATGGTATGTTACGGATGGGAAACAGTAACACTAGATAGATTATTGACCCACCTTTCAGAAACAGACATTGGGATATCCCCTCTATAATTGCGGGCAATGATCACCTTTCCCTTGGTGTCCATGATAAACACTGCACTCGCAACCATTGTCGTCCCTTGAGTCTTGTGATTTCGATATATAATAACACTATGAATGTAACCGGGGGAAACCAATGATCCTATGGAACTGGTGAGTTGCACGATATATAGTCTCCAGCAACACGATGGTGCACGAAGTGAAGATAGCAAATCCAATTAGCATTTTTGGTTTTGTTGGCGAGAGTGGGAAAGTGTCAATTCTCAAGATTTTAAAACTTCAATAAATTCGACAATTTAATATCGAAGATTTATATATATATATGGCTTGTTCTCGGTCTTGCAGCTTTCTTCACACAATTCCAATTCCAAATTGAGAATTGTAAAAACAGTATTTGTATAGTGTTTGACTAATATCATCCGTTCCTTTTGGTCAAATGAGTTCTGAAGATCCAACCAAATTAAAGTCTGAAATATCAGATAGTGATGACGACAAACCATTGGCAGCACTCATTCTAAAGAGGAAGTCTTTACAACAACTGAACCCATCAGCAGATAACCAGTCTAAAAGAGTCAAACCCGAATCCACAACAGCGAGCAGCAAAATAAAAGTTAAAGAAGAGAAGGGAAATGGTAAAGTTGAAACGGATGTGAAAATAGAGAAGGAGACAAAGACAAAGTCTTCGTCATCGTCTTCTGCTAGCAGGAAGTCAGCAGAGTTCTATGAGACACAGAAAGGAGATATGGTTCAGAAACTTTTATGTCGCTGGTGGTACGCAATTCAATGGCCTAAACCGGAGGATATAGGACAACCGCCGGATGGTTACGAATCGCTTGATGGCTTTGTTGGGGTTTACATTAGTACCAGAGTAAGTTTGGTCCCACACTGTGAGGAATCATTCTTATCGTGATGTGATTTTTAGAGTGATTCTCTCGGCAACATTGTTGACTTACGTGACAAAGATACTTGTCCAAATCTCAAGAATTTATCAAAGTGGCCATCGGCTAAAATTCAACAAACTCTTGTGGAAGCCTACGAAAAGCAAATGGAAGTGTTGAAAGAACATGAGGGAGATGATACTTCACTCTATCGTACATTGAGGAATGAACTTAAAACGGTAGGTACTTGATGTGCATAATATGAACTTCGTTAATACTTTCGTGGTTTGTAGATCAAGGCCATAAACACTGGTAAGGCTGATCAAGAAGCGAAGAAATTTTCGTTTTAGGCTCCAAGTGTAGATCAGTTATAGGAAGGCACCAAATGTAGTATGAGTTTAGTGAATCGTACATAATAAATTATCGAAGTCAAAAGAAAACTAAATTTTGGATTGACCGATTAACTTTACAACATTGGTTCACGTAGCTTTGAGAATTATCTTCGACAAAACCTAACAGCTTGCAAAACACAAAGATAATCGGTGAAAACGAGCAACACCTCGTAGAAATGTTTTTGCTGACAGGCTCCTTTTGAATCTACCGTCACTGAGTTTAGTAAGCTCAGTACTCAAGGATACAAGGAGTAATATGCTAATACGACTGATGAGATCGTACATATTTAGTCTTGGGGCGTTATGAAAGCCGCAGGGTCAAAGATATCTCGCCTTTTACGAGCAAGACCAAGCAGCAACGCCAACGCCCCCAAATGTATTGTTGTTGGAAGCAGATACTCACCCTGCAACAAAAACGAAAACCACAACTGATACTGTACTGCAAAATAACATGAGAAGGAATCTGTATAAGTGACAATTAAAGGCAACCATGCAATTTTAAAAAGTAGAATACAAGTAGGAATGTTTTAGCTGACAGGTTCCTTTGAATCTACCGTCACTGAGTTTAGTAAGCTCAGTGCTCAAAGATACAAGGAGTAATATGCTAGTACGACTGATGAGAACGTACATATTTAGTCTTGGGGCGTTATGAAAGCCGCAGGGTCAAAGATATCTCGCCTTTTACGAGCAAGACCAAGCAGCAACGCCAACACCCCAAATTAATAAAACTTCAAGTTGTAGCAAGAGTTTCTGTCCCCAGTAGTTACATGACATCAACTGGTAGAAAGCATTTATACTATCCATCCAACCAATACCAGCAGAAGTACTAAGGCATATCTATTGACCATCAACCATCAGCTTAATGCATTTGCGTTTTTACAAATAACAACAAGACCGATGGCTTAATATTCAGCAGACAAGAAGCCAGAATTAAATGCTATGACGTATTGCAACCCTTTGGACAAGTTTCGACTATTGCCATTCCGTTGAAAGGCAGTTGAGCTCGAGACAATATAAGTTGCAGCGGTGTGGGAAATCCGAGATATACATCATGTAACTGAAGACTTACCTATTCGTTCAATCAAGACATTTTTTTGTGTAAAGAAAGAAGTTCACATTGTTAGTGAAACCACCCACAGACTTAGCGGTTGGGGTGACACCCTTCATGCCCCAACTATTACAAACAACTATGGCACCATTCTTCAAGGCATCGAGCAACTTGTCTTTGATCAGTTCGATAGCCTCTGGAAGTAAGTACATGGATATTACAGTTCCGGCAGTGCCCATTTTGAATGAAAGTTCGCGCAAATCCCCATGAATCACCTCAACCTTGTCCTGCACACCAAGACGTTCAACATTACGTCGAAATCGGTTAATTAGAAATTCCTCTATCTCGACACCAATACTGCAGCAACTGAACTTTTTTGTTGCAGCCAAACAAACCCTGCCATCACCACAACCCAAGTCATAGAAAACACCATTTTCAGGATTCTCAAGAAAAGACACAGGGAGGTACTTCTCCACGAACTCGAGCAATGGAATGATCACATCACACTCACTGTGACATGGAGGTGCCAAACTGTCACCTTCCATCCATTGAAAAAATGGATTATTGTCATCTTCATCTTCACTGTTAACTACATTATCCATTTCCGTGTTGCAACATGTTCGGAATGGCAATTGAATTGTATTGTAGTTACCATAGTTACTCGCAGCGCAGCACAGCGTGAGTGGACACGACGCGTTATGTTTATAAGACTCAAATTCATTTATACGGATTATATTATATAACCGAACTATTTAACCGAATTTTGGTAATAAAGTAACGTCTCGCCGGTACCCTGGGGCGCCGGACATTAAATACTGAAGTATTGTATATTTCCCATTTCGCATCGTTGATTTTTTTCACTATTGTCACACACTATTGTCACACACTATTGTCACACATCCTATGTACTTGACTTCATGACGAGCACAATAGGAAGAGCTGGGAAACAGATCTTCGCCGCCATTGACACTTCCAAACCTGGGGGCGCCAGCGGTGCACCCCCTACCACATCACCAGCAACCGACGGGGAATCTCCACCAGTTGGAGGAGGAAATATGTTTTCTCCGAAGCCTCCTAGTATTCAACCTCCCGCACACATGCTCAAGAAATATGGAAGTACATACAATGGGATGAATAAAGAACAAGGTCATGATCGAAGAGATCGTCGTGATTCAACCGACTCAAACGACCTGGAAGTCGCACTTCAAGAGTGTGCAAGTATAGATAAAACTGAAGAATCATCAAGCCTCAGGGTAGTTCCACCTCGTATAGTCGATTCTCCAACAAAACCTCTTGCCATTTCGCCGCGTCTCGACAAAGCCATGGTGCTCAATCCCCAATCGCAAGTTATCTTTAATGAGTTTCAGGCTGGCAATACCGCTATACAAAGCTTGCTGAAACCAGCAAACCAAAGCAAAACCAATCGACAGCATAGTGAAACAGATGAGTCTTCTGCTGAAGAATTTTTACAATCTCTTCAAAAAACTCTTCAAAATAAGCGTAGTTTCAACAAAGATGAGTTGTTGGCGCAATTGGAAGCACTGAAACAGCAAAACTTAATGTTAACCCTTCACATGGAACGTAAAGATCA
>JACCEA012484130.1_pt1 | contig 30521 bp, 28 predicted proteins | sample 7449851 | NCBI WGS metagenome assembly JACCEA01 (sample SAMN15323453, study PRJNA562643) | freshwater metagenome | isolation source: river surface water | place: USA:Blue River Watershed | collected 2017-08-18
AAAATGGTAGGTTTTAGCCCGTTGAAATCCCATTTGTACAACCACCGTTATTTTTCCAGACGAGGCATCATTTTCATGATCGCGCATATTATTTAAATTGAGAACAGCCATACTCATTAAACCAATGGTACAACTCGGCAGCAAAAGTAAATAATCAATGGATTTTGAAAAAAGGGTATACGATCCCATGACACCAACAAATCCAAAGAAAATAAAAACCATTAAATCTCCAAATCCTTTATATCCATAGGCGTAATTACTAATTGTATAGAGAATTGCCGCTGCTACACTGAAAACGGTGAAAATTAGGTAAGTGATAACTAATTCAGCAGGCATGTTTTCTTGGGCAAAATAGATTAAACTACCCGCAGAAACAAAAGAGAATAGCGCTGTTAAAATGACGGCTGTTTTCATTTGACCTTTACTAATTGCCCCAGATTGAACAGTACGCAATGGTCCAACACGATTGCTATTATCCGTTCCTTTCAAAGAGTCTCCCAAATCATTTGCTAAATTGGAAAGAATTTGAAATAATATGGTGGTCAACAACGCCAAACTGAATATACGATAATCCAAATAACCTGCGTCAAAGGCCAAAAATGAACCCATAAAAATACCTGATAAAGAGAGGGGGAGAGTTCGTAATCGAAAAGCATCAAGCCATTTTTTTATCATTGCAACAGTATTTAGTGTCAAATTTACTTGTTAACTTTAGTTTGAAGGAATAAAAAAGTGTATTTTTCAATAAAAATTCGATGAATCTTCAATCCAAACCCCATTTATGTTCTATGCTCGGGATTGATTTTCCTGTTATCATGGCTCCCATGTTCTTAGTTTCGAATGAAAAGATGATTGTGGAGGCCCTCAACGCTGGAATCACAGGAGCAATACCCGCTCTCAATTATCGAACATCTGAGGAATTAAGAACGGCAATAAAATGGATAAAAAGTAAATCAAGTAAGCCTTTTGGGATTAATTTGATCGTGAATAAATCCAATTTTAAATACAAGGAGCAATTACAAATATGTTGTGAGGAGCATATTGATTTTATTATTACCTCACTGGGTTCACCGGAAGAAACCATTAAAAGGGCTCACGAACTAGGTATAAAGGTTTTTTGTGATGTAACCGATTTAACTTTTGCACTAAAAGTAGAAGCCTTGGGTGCAGACGCTTTGATTGCCGTGAATAAGGAAGCTGGCGGGCATGCGGGGAATATTTCATACAACGAACTTATTCCTGAATTGATCAAACATTGCCACGTTCCAATCATCTCTGCAGGTGGCATCGGAACAGGAAAAGGCATCAAGGAAATGTTGGAGCTGGGTGTGGCTGGAGTATCGATGGGAAGTATCTTTATTGCAACGGAAGAATCTCCCGTTTCTGAGGAGTACAAAAAAGCGTGCGTTCATTATGGAGCAGCCGATATTGTAATGACGACGAAATTATCTGGCACCCCGTGCACGGTGATAAATACACCTTACGTAAAGGAAATAGGGACCACTCAAAATTGGTTAGAGCGTTTTTTATCCAAGAATAAACGGTTGAAAAAATGGATGAAAGCGTTGACTTTTTTAAAAGGAATGAAGAGTTTGCAACAAGCAGCATTTGGTTCTACCTATCGAACTGTGTGGTGCGCTGGACCATCCATTGAACATGTTACCGAAATACTGCCAATTTCAGCGGTAGTTAAAAAATTACAATCCGAATTTGAAGCATAAAAAAAAGGGATCCATAAGAATCCCTTTTCGATATAACGTTATGGTTAGTGCTTGTGATTCGGGTCACTGTGATCATGACCTTCATGACCTTTTTCATCTGTACTCGCTGCTTTCGGTGCGCCAATAGATAAAATTTCGATTTCGAAAACCAAATCAGATTGAGCAGGGATTTTTCCTGCAGATCGATCTCCATACCCAAGAAAATAAGGAATATACAATTTTGCTTTTCCACCTGGACCCAACAAGGCAATTCCTTCCTCAAAACCTGGAATCATTTTCATATCCAAATAATTGAAGTCAAACGGTTGGTTTCTATCCAAAGAAGAATCAAACTTTGAACCGTCTTTGAATAAAGTTCCAGTATAATGCAAACTAACTGGAGAACCTTTTACAGCATGGAATTTTTTAGGGTTTTTCCCTTTTTTGGTTATGGCATACACAAGTCCTGATTCAGTTGCTTTTGCTTTTTTATTCGCTTTTTTAACCTCGGAAAGAAAAGTTGCTTTATACTCATTTCGTTTTCTTTCTTCTTCCAATTTTTTCATCTCAGCACTTTTGAGAATTTCCTCTTTTGCCGCATCAAATGCTTTTTGTGCATCATATGCCTTGGCTTCTGCTCCAACTCGAACGATTTTAATGTTTTTGATTACATCATCTTGTTGAATTGCATCAACAACTTCTTGTCCTTCAACAACATGGCCGAATACAGTATGTTTTCCATCCAACCAAGGTGTTGCTTTGTGAGTAATGAAAAACTGACTTCCATTCGTTGCAGGACCAGAGTTAGCCATAGATAAAATACCAGGACCAGTGTGTTTTAAATCACTTACAATTTCATCTTCAAATTTATAACCTGGGTCTCCAGAACCATTTCCAAGTGGACAACCTCCTTGAATCATGAAATCTTTAATTACGCGATGAAACTTAAGACCATTATAAAAAGGAGTTGATTTTGTAACTCCATTAACTGTTAGTTTGCCTTCCGCTAATCCAACAAAATTGGCAACGGTCATTGGTGTTTTTTTGTGCTCTAAGAAACAAATTATGGTTCCTTTCGATGTATTTATCTCCGCGTAAATTCCTTCAGTGCTCATGGACGGATTTAAAACTTCTTGTGCCTCTTGAGGTAAAACGTCTCCTTTGATGTTGATAACCTTGGTAGGGTCATTTATCGCATTTGAAGTAATGGTAACACTTTTTTGAAAAGTACCTACTCGTTTTGTATCATACGTCACTTTAATAGATCCAGAAGCTCCTGGAGCGATAGGTTCTTTAGGCCATTCTGGAACAGTACAACCGCAAGATCCACGTGCTTCTGTAATTAACAACGCTTCGTTTCCTGTATTTTTAAATTCAAAAGTACAATAGGGATTACCATTGAATGGAATAGTCCCATAATCATGTGTTTCTTTGTTAAACTGGATTTTTGCTCCTTTTTCAATTTGACCAAAAAGAGAAATGCTTAAAAAAGTAAAGGCTAGTATTAATAAATTTTTCATGGTTAGTTTTATTTTTCGATTCCTAATAATTCAACTTCAAAAACAAGTGGCATGTACGGTTTGATAATACTTCCTGGTTGAGGATTAGCGCCATACGCTAATTCTTGTGGGATAAACAAACGGTATTTTGAACCAACTGCCATTAATTGTAATCCTTCTGTCCATCCTTTTATTACTTGATTTAATCCAAAAGTAATCGGTTCTCCTCGTTGAACAGAACTATCGAATACTTCACCACTTGGAGTAGTTCCATGATAATGAACTTTCACTTTAGAAGTCGCTGTAGGTTTTGCACCCGTTCCTTGTTTGATGACTTCGTATTGCAATCCACTTGGAGTAACCTTTACAGCAGGATTTTTTTTGTTTTCAGCAAGAAATTGTACGCCTGCTTCTTGTGCCTGTTTGGCATCTCTTTCTTGTTTTTGCTGAAAATAAGTGTTTAACGCTTGATTGGTAGGATCGCTAATTACCAATGGATTCCCGTATAATTTATCTCTCAATCCTTGAATGATCATTTCTTTATTTGCTTCTGGAATGTCTTTCATCACATTTCCACCAATGGCTGCTCCTAACAAATAGGAAACAGAGTCTAATTCATTATTCATCGTTTTTTGTGCTTGATTATAAAATGTAGTACATAATAAGAGCGGTAAAAATAGGATTTTTTTCATGGTTATTTTTTTACTAATTACAAATATCTGTTTTTTTAAATGAAATTACGAATCTATATTTGTTAATAGGGTGTTAAATTTGTAATTAAAAACGAACTATGTTGGTACGAATTGTGAAATTGGAATTTCAACCGGATAAAGTAGAAGATTTTCTTTCTTTTTTTGACACCATTAAACAAGAGATTGCTTCATTTGAAGGATGTTTAGGAATGAAATTGATGCAAGATCAAGCAAAGCCATCAATTATTTTTACATACAGTCATTGGGAAAATCAAGATGCATTGAATGCTTATCGAGATTCAGCATTATTCGGAAAAGTTTGGCCTCATGTTAAGCCATGGTTCAATGCCCGACCGGAAGCTTGGAGTTTGGATACGTATTTTGATGGGTTTTATTAAATGGGTTTTCTCTTGATTTTTTTTGATTTAATTGGTTATCTTTGAAATAGAATGTTAAATCAGCGCAGCATATTAAATTTTTTAAGTGAAAACAAATTGCTTTTACGTGAGCGATTTCACGTAGAGAAAATTGGCATTTTTGGCTCTTTTGCACGAAATGAAGAAGGTCCTGAAAGTGATATTGATATTTTAATTGAGTTAGAAAATAATGTCACCAACGTTTTTGATTTAAAATGGTCATTGCGTGAGTTTTTAAAAATACAGTTTCAGCGTGAAATAGATATTTGTAACACAAAACATATCAAGCCTTTTGCAAAAGAGTATATTCTAAAAGACGCTATTTATGTCTAAATCGAATATGTTGACATTATTGGCTATAGGAGAGGCCATTAATAAAATTGAGCGATTTACATCAGATTTATCATCGTGGCAAGATCTTAAAAATGATGAGGAAACCTTTGATGCTTGTCTGATGAATTTCCTAATTATTGGCGAATCTGTTTTGAGGTTAGATGTTGATTTTTTAGAAGCAAATAATCAAATAGAATGGCATAAAATCCGAGGATTTCGAAATTTAATTGCTCACGATTATTTTGGCATCGATGCGGAAGAAGTCTGGGATATTGTTCAAAATAAAATTCCTGAATTGAAGTTGTTTATTTTGAATCATAAATAAATTATAGTTTAAAATAGGCGTAGGAATATTTCATTGAACAAATCGGTGAATCATCTTTAATTTAAAAATGGATTGAAGTTTATTATGCTGAAACTGTTTAACTTTTTCAATTCCTGCAACCAAGTTAAATCTTAATTCTGTTGGATAATAGAATTCAATTTATCACATATCGAACAATCTTCATTGCCCAACAAATTCTTGGCTGAATTAATATTATTTGAAGCATTTTCAAAATCTCCGTAGTACGTAAAATAGATAGCAAATTGCATCGTTAACTCATAACCCTCGTCATCATTAGTTACTTGGTTTGAAGCTATTTGCGCAAAAAACTCAGTTAAATTCTTACGGCCTTTCAAAAAATTCAAATGACTCAACAACCGCAATGCATCAAAATTGTAAGGATTTAATTCTCTCACTTTTTTACAAAACTCCTCAGACTTTTCTAATTCTCCAAAACGAAAATAATCTAATGCTATTACTATTAATTCATCTGCATGATCCACTTCATTTTCTTCCGTTTTCATCTTATTGAAAATAGTTTTTCTAAAGTTTATAGTATCTGATTGATTGTAATAAATCAAAGAAATAGCATCAAAACATTCGTTTGATTGAAAGTATTGGTTTTTCTTGGACGTAGGGAAAACGGTTAATGCTTGCTGGAAATAGTGTAATGATTTATCGGGTTCATTCAACATAAAATAAGCATATCCAAGGCATTTTTTGCTCGTGTATTCATTTAATTGTTTCTTTTTATTCAAGTCTTCAATTTTTGTAATAATCTCTTTTAGTTTACTAGTTTCAAAATCGGTATATTGGAAAATAACTGTATTGTTAGAGTCAAAATCAAAATAGAGCATCTTATAAAATAAACCATACAAATCAGCCATTAAACGGATATTTTCTATTTCTATATTTCCCTTGTACTTGAATGCATACTGATCGAGTAATTGGTAATTTATTAACTCTTGATAACTCTTTTTAGCATATTCTTGTTTACTTTTTTTATCTGTTTCAATGCTGGATAAAGATTTTTGAAAACTTGTAAAAATTTCTGAAAGTGTTAAATAAAAATAAGGCAACAACGGCTCTTTCATTAATTTAGACTTAAATAATCCTTGTATAATTTCGTTGGCTTTAGTGAAATTTTTATTTGATATTAAAATCATGGGATAAAAATAAAGTGACAGTGAATCGTTTGGATTCAAATGAATGGATCTATCAAAATCATGTATTGCGGTTGTGTCCCCCAAATTCATTTTAATGATTCCTCTGAATGAGTAATAACTTGCACTATCCTTATGAAAGTACTTTATAGCCAGTTTGTCTTTTGTTTTAGTAAAATAATAATTTGCCCGATCGTTATTAGATTTGTTCTGATAATACTCAGCTAAATTTTGCAAATAGATTGGATTATTTGAATCCTTGGTAATTAAATCATTTAATGTTTTCAAATACTGGTCATCATACACTTTTGTATCTGGTATTTTCTTAAAGGAAGTCTGGGCATCTTGTGATGAAATATTGAACGAAAGTGTTGAATTGATTGTAAATAATTCTTTAACCAACGATTTTAGCTCTTCTTTGGTTTGATTAGTTAAACTATGATTTTGAGGTTTGTTTTGTCCCAAAATAATAAGTGGACAAATTGTAATAAGGCAAATTAAATACTTCATAAATTAATATTGGCAATTGAAATCTCAATTATAAGGGTTGTGTTTTTTAACTCAGGAAATAATTAAAATGGTTAATAAGTTCGCTTCAAGATATTTAAACTTGCTTTTCTGCCAACCCCAATTCTTTCCCTATTCGCATCATTTCTGAATAGGCCGCTTCAAATTCATTAGGTATGGTTCCTTCCAAAATTGATTCTTTGATTTGAGATTTGATTATTCCAATTTCAGCACAAGGTCCAACGCCAAATGTTTTCATAATTAACTCACCGGTAACAGGTGGTTGAAAATTACGTATTTGGTCTTTTTCTTCTACTTCTTTAAGTTTTCGAGCAACGATCTCAAAATTTTGTTTGTATTTCTTTACTTTGAATTCATTTTTCGAGGTAATATCGGCATTGCACAAGACCATCAAATCCTCAATATCATCACCCGCCTCATGTAACAACCTACGAATAGCAGAATCGGTTACCGTTCCTTTTACCAAAGCAATTGGTCGTAGGTGTAGCCGAACTAATTTCTGAACATATTTCATTTTTTGATCCAGTGGTAAACGCATACGGGTAAAAATTCGAGGTACCATACGAGCTCCCAAATCCTCATGTCCATGAAAAGTCCATCCAATTTCCTTATCAAATCGTTTCGTTGGTGGTTTAGCAATATCATGTAAAATGGCTGCCCATCTCAACCACAATGACTCTGATTTTTCTGCCACATTGTCTAGCACTTCGAGTGTATGGTAGAAATTATCCTTGTGCGATTTACCATCAATGGTTTCAATACCAACGAGAGCTATCATTTCTGGAAAAAACTGATGTAATAATTGGGTTGATTTCAGCAAAACGAATCCTCGAGAAGGAGCATCCGCAAGGATAATTTTGTTCAGTTCTTCATTAATTCGCTCTTGAGATATTATTTTCAATCGATCGGATTGTTTTAAAATAGATTCCAAACTTTTGTTTTCTATCTTAAAATTCAATTGAGTTGCAAATCGAATCGCTCTTAGCATACGCAAGGGATCATCACTATAAGTAATGTCCGGATCAAGTGGTGTTCTAATTATTCCAAGTTCAATATCCTTCAACCCATTAAATGGATCAATTAAATCACCAAAAGTTTCTTTGTTTAAACTCAAAGCCAGTGCATTGATTGTAAAATCTCGGCGATTTTGATCATCTTGCAAAGTACCATCTTCCACAATCGGTTTTCTGGAATCTGACCGATACGATTCTTTTCTGGCCCCAACGAATTCCACATCCAAATCTTTATAAGCAAAATGTGCCGTACCGAAGTTTTTGAACAAACTAACTTTCTTTACCCGCAATTTTTCAGCCGATAATTGTGCTAATTCAAGTCCATTACCCAGAACAACAATGTCAATGTCTTTTGAGGGGCGACCAATAATTAGGTCTCTTACATATCCTCCAATTACAAAAGCTGTGATTCCTTTTTCGCTTGTTATTTGTGAAACTACTTTAAATACTGGGTGGGTGAGGGCAGAGGCGAAATTTGCTGACATGTAACAGTTTTCTAGTTAGTAAATTCCATTGATTCGTCTTCCAAACCATTCTATTCCAAGGAAAAATAATAGAAGGAAGAAAATCCATTTGTAATCCATTAAATCCTCAAACGAGGTTTGTTTATATGATACCGTGGAAATATCTTCTCGTAATGCAATTGCTTTCAAGAGCGCATCATAATTGTTTAATGGTTCAAATTTCCCTTTGGATTTATCTGCCATTTCCACCAATAACGCATGATTTGCATAGGTGTCTAATCCCTCTAGGGTAGTATTTTCAACAAAAAATGCTCCTGCTTTGTTATATGTTTTTCCTGCATGAGAGGTGGTTGCTGTCCATTCATACTTACCTGGTTTAAGTTTCCCAAGGGATAATTTATACCCTTCACCGTAAGTAGCAAATTCCATTTTTGAGGATTTACCCAATTCATCTTTTAAGGTAAATTGAATTTTTGGTGTGGTAATAGGAGCCATGGATTCATTATAGAAAGAAGCATTCACGATAACTTCTTCATTTTTTGTGAATCGATTGGGTAGCGTTACACGCAAGGCAGAGGTATTTTGTTTTACGGATAAATAATTCGATGTTTTTTGTAGGAATTCTCTAAATCCTGCGAAATCTTTTGTTCTAACAAATTCATTCATTTTCCATCTCCACAAACCTTCTCCATAGATCACTCCGAATTTTACTTCTCCTTTTTTCGAGAAATAAATCAATGGATCCTTTTTCTGTACGCTACCCACGCGCTGGAAGGCTAAAACATCTTGAAAATTTGTACTTGAAATAGGGCCAAACTTCGCTTTCAATGGAGGGAAAAATGCAAATGAGTTTGTCAGCACATCGGAGATCTCAAATGGTTGAAATCCTTTATTTATTGACCCTTGTAGTTCTTCGAGTTTATTTCCTCCTGGCGTTGTTAATCCGATGGATAGAGATTGAACGATGGTTTTAGAAGTATTTGGACCAAGGATATAAAGCATGGGTTTTTTCTGGTCTGAAACAAATTTTAAAAGGGAAGCATCAGAAGCAATTCCTGGTTCATGCCAAATAATTAAGTCAACATTGCGCATGTCTTTATCCCAGTCTTTGGCGAGTACACTTTTTACTTCAAAATTCTCATTTTCATCTAACACCTCTTTTATAGCAGCAATATCAGGATGGGGCGCACCTGCAAGGATGATAACTTTACTTTTCGAATCTAGCACTTCGATATAAAAATTACGGCTATTATTTTCGTAATTATATTCATTTTCTGCTTTTGCTATGGAAACGGTATAGGTATTGAATCCTAATTGATCAGCTTCCAATTCAAAGGCAACTTGTTTAAATTCTCTTTGATCCTTTTCATAGCTAACACTTTTTGAAGCAATCGTTTTACCTCCTTTAGAAATAGAAACAGCATAGGTTCCTTTTCCCATTTTAATTGCGTCTATATCAACTTCGACAGGAAATTTGTTTTTAAGAAAAGCTACTTCATTAACTGAAATATTTTTAATTAGGTGATCTCTCTTAGGAACCGAATCACCGACGCCTAAAGTGAAAATAGGTGTAAGGTTTAATTTGGATGACGCGTAAAGCGGATTAGAACCTGTATTAAAATTACCATCTGAAATAAAAAGAATTCCACCTAAATTCCGATTATAATAATCCATCATAATTTTTTCAAATCCCTTTTCAAGTGCCGAATTACCTTCTTTAAAATCAACATTGCTTGAATAAACGGCTTGTTTACCAACGGTCATTTCTACTAAATCGAAGCGATCACCAAAAAGACTTTTAATTTTTGTTCGAACCTCCTTTATTTGAGTAAGCACCCGGTTGCTATCTGCATAATTGCGCATAGAGCCCGAATTATCTATCAAGGTAACAAAAACGGGTTTTTCTTTTTTAAATTCAGCAGATTGAAAAATGATACCTAGTAATAAAATACCTATTAAAAAAAGACTGAAAAATCGAGAGAAACGCAAAATCCACTTCCAAGAAAAATGAAGTTCATTGAACCATTCTGATTTAGAATAGAGCAAATAGGAGAGGAGTATACATACGATTCCCCAAGGAATTAGCCAAAACAGTGATATATCAGAAGTAAAAATCATTCGGATTCGAAGTTACAAAACTAAAAAGGAATGGGGGATGAGAAAATTAATTATTTAAAATAATTGAGAAAAAAAATAAATTTTTCTTGCTAGTTTAGAAAAAAGAGTTAATTTTGTACTCGCTTTTAACGAAAGCACACACGATTTTGAATCCAGATGTTTCTGGAGATTTTCGAAAGAAAGTTAAAAAATTGGTTTGGTAGTTCAGTTGGTTAGAATACATGCCTGTCACGCATGGGGTCGCGGGTTCGAGTCCCGTCCAGACCGCTGGTAGTGTTTCGCAAACAAACACAAAAGCACTTAAAACCCTTGAAAATGCTATGTTTCAAGGGTTTTTTGTTTCAATTAGGTTTCATTTAAAGTCAAAAATTTACATAATATAGGTAACCTATTCGGTTACCAAAAAAAAAGATTGTAATTTTGGGTAACCGAGACATAGCTCAAGAAGCTGGATTTTAAACAATTACAGCGTTTGTATTTGAAAAAGTTTTGATATCGAAAACAAAACAGGTAACCGAATGAGGTTACCGTTAAAACGAAACTTTTAAAATACAATGTTATGAATCAAAATTATTCCCTCCTGTTCTGGCTGAACAGAAGCAAAGCAAAAAACGGTAAAGCTCCTATTTACTGCAGAATTACCATTGACGGTAAGCGAACCGAAATTTCCATGCGACAAAACATTGATCCATCAAAGTGGAATACTCATGCCGGACAAGTAAAACCACATACCACCGAATTAAGAATGCTCAATAGTTATTTGGAAATGGTAAAAAACAAGGTCTACAAACATTTCATGGAGTTAAACGCCAAAGACATGTTTATTACCGGTGAAATGCTAAAGAACCTCTTGTTCAGTGTGGACGAAAAACAACACACCCTAATTTCCATCTTTGAATACCACAATGATAAAATGAAAGAAAGAATTGGAATTGATGTAGTGCCTTCGACATACATTAAATTCAACACAGTTCTCGGAAAATTAAAACTTTATCTAAAGGCACATCACAATCGAAGCGACATGTACCTGACTGAGCTCAATCATCGTTTTGTCGTTGATTTTGAACATTACCTGAGGGTGAAGCACCAAATTGCTCATAATACAACCATGAAGTATATTACCATGTTGAAGAAAGTCATAAACATGGCAGTAAATAACGATTGGATGGAAAAAAATCCTTTTGCTGCATTCAAATGCACTAAACTCAATGTGCATCGCGAAATACTCGATGAAACTGAAATCATGTTATTACACGAGAAAGAATTTAACATCGAACGATTGGAAGAAGTGCGAGACATCTTTTTATTCTGTTGTTATACTGGTTATGCCTTTGCAGATGTAGAGAAACTAAAACGCACAGATTTAGCCAAGGGAATTGATGGCGATACATGGATATTTGCTAAACGAAAGAAAACCAATACCGTTTCGAATGTTCCTCTATTACCGCAAGCAGAGGAAATCATTAAGAAATATGAGCAACATCCATACTGCTGCAAAACTGGAGTGTTACTTCCTGTAAAGTCTAACCAAAAGATGAATGCATATTTAAAGGAAATTGCAACTGTCTGTGGAATAAAAAAGGAGCTGACCATGCATATTGCCCGACATACCTTCGCTACAACGGTTACACTTTCAAATGGAGTGCCCATTGAAACCGTATCCAAAATGCTTGGTCATACTAAGTTGGTAACAACTCAAATTTATGCCAAAGTATTAGAAAATAAAGTGAGTGAAGATATGCAAAAATTGAAGGAAAAATTCACGTTGAAAATTCAACATCGGGACGCAATGTAAAATCAATTCGCGTTTTTTCAAACGTAAAACCTCGAAACATAAAATTTGAGGTTATGAGTAAATACAATGAAATGTTTGTGTCGTACAATTTTGAAATTAGTGAATTGTATGCTCAGCGAACTGACAACCAAGAAAGAACCGGATTGATTGTAGAAATTAGCGATCTCGCATTGGAGAAAATGCGAAGCGTATTTAACAACGAGGGTTTTCAATCAATTAGCGATGAGGTAGAATTTTTTAAAGCTATCAAACCTAAAATCGTAGCCCAACGAATTGCCAACAGTATGCTGCTGGATTTACAGCTCAAACAACGCTTGAACAGTGAAGAAGAATTCGAAAAATGCAAACAAGATAAACTGATGCAACTTAAAGTTTATTTCTCGGAATACGTTGAGTTTTACAAATACTTCAATTCTCAAAATACGTATCGCGATGAGCATTACTTCACGCTGAATGCTACCAAAACTGATTTAATAACCAAGATACTTCCAAATATTGACATTGCATTTTCAACAGGTTATGATATGATTTTGGCGCACATATTGGCATGTGATATTTTATCCGATAAAGCAGAAATTCTTCATGAAAATGAATGGAAACCCGTGCCTCAATTGCAGTGGACTTCTGCAAAATATGACCTCGTTGAACTTGTGCTTGCTCTCCACCATCAGAAAGTTTTTAATAATGGTAAAAGTGATTTAAAGGAAATTGCTTTGGCAATGGGCCAAATTTTCAATATGAACTTAAATGACATCAATAGAGCTTCTTTTTCAATAAAAAACCGCAAACGAGAAAGTAGCAAATTTTTACATGAATTAGCGAGTAATTTAAACCGAATCATTTCTGAATCAAATAGATAGCAATATAAAACACGGAAATTGTATGATATACATCAAATATTCAGGCTTAAAACATTTTATTTCAATACGTTAACTATTAAATACCAACAACTATTACCGAAAAACAATTCCCTCAATCGGTAGTTTTTAGCCCTAGATTCATCCGCTTTACAAAACAAATATGCACCGCTTTCAATCAAACTGAATCCTTAAAATGCGGCTTTTGAATCATTACACCACAATTCAATAATTTATTTCTGACAACTGCGGTAAAGTTGGATAATTGTGCTATTTGATAACTTGAAATTTGCCACTCGATATCAAAACTTTTAACATGCAAATTTCAGTAATTACCAAAGAAGACCTGGAGGAATTTAAAAACGACCTTTTGGAAGAAATGGAGAAAATCCTCAAGACTCACAAGAGCAAACCTGGGCAACAATCTTTCGGACAAATTCCGAAGGACAAAAGATGGATGAAAGCAACAGAAGCTAGAAAACTCCTGAGCATTTCACAAGGCACCTTTCACAAACTCAAAATCAATGGCATCATACCATATAGCCGTATCGGTAAGGTTTGCTTATTCGATTATGATGAGATTGTAAAAATTATCCAAGAAAATAAAATCCACAATGGCATCTTCCGATCATGAACTACATCGCACACTTGACAGCCGCTATGGAAAAAATCGAAAAAGATGGACGGCTCCATTCAAGTCATGTCGCTTTGTATTTGGCACTCTTTCAATACTGGAACATGAATCGATTTAAAAATCCCATTTCCATTCATCGGGAAGATACCTTGAACTTGTCAAAGATCGGTTCTAGAAACACATATTATAAGTGCATGAAAGAATTAAGCAACTGGGGGTTTTTGTTGTATTTCCCATCTCACGATTCCAAGAAAGGCAGCATCATTGAGATGTACAATTTCGATACAACTAGTGATACAACCAGTGATACAACCACTGGTACAACCAATGTACTAGCAGTGGGACAAGCACTGGTACCTTCTATAAACAAGATAAACAAAATAAAACATACTAAACTATTAAAACAAAAAGAGAGTAAAAAGAATTTTACTCCGCCCACCTTAGAGGAAGTTTTAAATTTTTTCAATGAGCAAAAATTTTCTACGGAAGAAGCTGAACCATTTTTTCTTTACTACCAAGCCAACGGTTGGTTGGTCGGAAAAACAAAAATGAAAGATTGGCAGGCTGCAGCTCGAAACTGGATCCTGCGAAGCAAGAAGTTCCAAGCCGAAAAAAACAGCAAACTCACTCCACATCAATTACACGCAAAACCCACGAATTATGAAGAAACCCTATGACCCGGCAACTGAAAAGCCCTATTTCATTGACGAAGAAGGAGCACGCAATTACGACTATGACAATACTATTCGCTATTTGCAGCACAAAGGCCGTTTGAAATTCGGCAAGCATTTTCGCATTCACAAAGAAGATTTAACCATCATTTCCAAACTGGTGGTGTACTTTACCAAGTGCGAAAACTTTTATGAAAAGTATAGTCTTGATCCCAACAAAGGCATCTTGTTAGCGGGTCCGATTGGTTGCGGTAAAACCTCGCTCATGACCCTCATGACTGACTTTACTTTTGAAGTAAACCATTTCTTTATCCGTTCCACAAGAGCCGTTGCAGCTGAGTTTCACGAGGAAGGTTATCAAACCTTACAGAAGTATTCCAACAACCCAAAAATCTATTGTTTCGACGATTTAGGCGTGGAACAAAACATGAAGTATTACGGAAACGAATGCAATACCATTGCTGAAATCCTCTTGAATCGCTACGAACTGATGGTGCGTCAGGGTTATGTCACCCATGCCACCACCAACCTCAGTGCGTCCGACCTCGAAGCCATTTACGGAAATCGCTTGCGCTCCCGAATGCGTGAAATGTTCAACCTCATCTCATTCCCAAACGATTCACCCGACAAACGAAAATGAACGTATTTCTACGCAAAATTAATAGTACTTGTACTAAATTTTACTAGTACATGTACTAAAATTTCATTCTAAAAACAGACTCTATTTTTCTGGATTTCCTCCCTTAAAATGGAGACAAAAATGAGTGAAAATTTTTCTCCCCTTGAGGGGAGACACAGAGGGGTGACAACCACCCAAAAAGAACAAAAATTAACTAACTAAAAAATCAATTTATGAAAATCAAAAACCTCATCCAATTCCCATTAACCAAAGCCCAATATTACCCGGAAGTTTTTCCGAAAAAACAGATTGTCTTACACCACACTGTGAGTGGCCCAAATGCTAAAAACGTCATCAGCGGTTGGGGCTATACTCCTGTTCGCGTGGCAACAGCCTTTGTAATCGATGGCGATGGCATCATCTACCAATGTTTCAGTTCAGCCCATTGGGCACACCACCTCGGAACACACAACCGCAACAACACCCTATTGAATCAACAATCCATCGGCATTGAAATCTGTAATTGGGGCGCTTTAATCGAAAAAGGCGGCAGATACTTTTCCTCTTTCAACCGAGAAGTACCCAAAGAGGAAGTCATTGACTATGGCATGCAATGGCGCGGTCACCGCTTTTTCCATAAATACAAAGACGAGCAACTTGAATCACTCAAAACCCTCCTAGAGTACCTTTGCGAGAAATACGCCATCCCCAACACCTACCAACCAGACATGTGGAAGCTCAACACCCAAGCCCTCGATGGAACACCCGGCATCTGGACACACGTTTCTTTCCGCGCCGATAAATCGGATTGCCATCCTCAGTTGAGTTTGATTAAGTTGTTGAAGGGTTTGAGTGAGGAAAGGTAGGGCAAAGAATAACTAGGAAAATTGTGGTTTTCAGTTTTACATTTTGATTTAGGATATGCCCTATTTTTTACCACATATCTTTTAACAAAATGTAATAACTATAATTTCTCACTTCTCGATGATTTAATTCAAAGTGGAATTAATTATTTAGTTCATGTTCTTTCCTTTACACTATATTGTAGTGTATAAATTCAATATTTTTTCCTAATTAGTTATCATTTTATGCCGGAAGTTGAATATGGACTAACAAAAAAAATGATGATCATTGCCAATGGATTCATTAGTAATGAGCAAAACAAAGTAACGGTTGAAGGTGCAAGTTTATTGGCGCAATATCGTTTTCTATCGAAGGATGGGGCAAAAAGACATTTTAGAATGGCTATGTGGAGTAGGTTTGCGCTAAATAGTGCGGATATTCACCAAGAGGAGATCGAGTTGAATGGTCACAATTCGGGAATACGAGTAGGATTAACTGCGACTCAACTCTTACATAAAACAGCAATAAGTTCAACAGTTTCATTTCAAAACGCCCTTGATAACTTTGAAAATAAAATACCCACAAATTATTCCTCTCAAACCATTGATTTCACATTGTCACTTGATAAGTTTTCCGGAGGGGACGGGAGATAAGAGGAAATGATTATGTTCTTATTTTTTTTTCACTACATTTGCTTTCAATGATTTGGATTAAAAAAATATTAGTTTGCTTTTTCATCGCTGGAATTTCGTTTCCATCGGAATTAGCACACTTAATAACTTTTGTTCCGGAATTCATTGAACATTACAACCATCACAACGAAGAACACCATCAATTAAGTTTCAAGGACTTTGTTGTTGAACACATTAATGGTGTGCATGATGAAACAGATACTCAACATAAAGAGGATCATTGTCCACTTACACATGACCACACACCCACATCACTTTCATTGTTTATTTCGAAAACAATAATTCCAATTGAAATTGAAAAAAATGTAAGTGCTTCGGACAGACGTTTATCGTCCTTTCCTGCATATCAATTCTGCACATCAGAATTCAATTCAGCTATTTGTCAACCGCCTAAATTAGCATAATCACAAATAGATTTCAAGTAGCGACTTGAAACAATTGGCAGCTGCACATGTTCATAAAATCATGGTGTGGAATGCTGTATTTTATTGTGATTAATTTTTTTCAAATGTTAGATAAAGTCATTCATTTTAGTATAAAGAATAAATTTATAATTGGTTTATTCACAGTGGCATTGATCGTCGTAGGTAGTTATTCGTTGAGCAAACTACCAATTGATGCATTGCCCGATATTACGAACAATCAAGTTCAAATTATTACCAGTTCACCCACCTTGGCAACTCAGGAGGTAGAACAGTTTATTACTTTTCCAATCGAGTTAGCTGTAAAACAAATTCCAAAAATTGTTGAATTGAGATCTATCAGTCGTTTTGGATTGAGTGTGGTTACCGTTGTTTTCGAAGAGGATGTTGACATTTATTGGGCGCGAGCTCAAATAAACGAGCGACTCAAAGAAGCAGAAAACACCATTCCAAATGGATTGGGAAGTCCAGAGATTGCACCTGTTAGCACGGGTCTAGGAGAAATTTATCAGTATGTTGTATTTCCGAAAAAGGGATATGAGAAAAAATACGATGCTACTGAACTTCGTACAATTCAAGATTGGATTATTAGACCTCAATTATTAGGAACACCGGGCGTTGCGGAAGTCAACACTCTTGGTGGAAGTCTAAAACAATATGAAATCGCTGTTGAGCCCAACAAGCTCAAGAGTATGAATACCACCATTACAGAAATTTTTGAAGCCCTTGAGAAAAACAATGAAAACACAGGTGGTGCCTACATTGATAAAAAACCATATGCCTATTTCATTCGAGGGATAGGAATGGTCAATAGTATTGAAGGTATCAATAAAATTGTTGTTAAAAATCACAACGGTATTCCTGTTTTAATCCGGGATGTAGCAAAAGTCCAAATGGGAAGTAGTATTCGATTTGGAGCAGTTACAAAAGATGGAAAAGGGGAACAAGTAAGTGGAATGGTCATGATGCTCAAGGGTGAAAATTCTGCTGAAGTTGTAGAACGCGTAAAAGCGAAAATGGAGCAGATTAAAAAATCACTTCCTGAAGGAGTAGAGATCGAGGCATTTATGGATCGCACCAAATTGGTCAATGAAGCTATCGGTACAGTTCAGACCAACCTCATCGAAGGTGCGTTGATCGTTATTTTTATTCTGGTTTTATTATTGGGCAACTGGCGTGCTGGTCTGGTGGTAGCATCTGTTATTCCCTTATCACTTTTATTCGCTGTATCGATGATGCACCTTTTTGGAGTGAGTGGAAATTTAATGAGTTTGGGAGCTATTGATTTTGGATTGATCGTGGATGGAGCAGTCATTATTGTTGAGGCCATCATCCACCGTCTGCAGGTAGCAAAAGTAAATCAAAAACTCACTGCTCAACAAATGGATGATGAAGTATATAAGGCATCTTCAAAAATTAGAAGCAGTGCCTCATTTGGAGAAATTATTATCCTGATTGTTTATTTACCGATTTTGGCATTAGTAGGTATTGAAGGTAAAATGTTTGGACCTATGGCTCAGACTGTTTCATTCGCTATACTGGGAGCATTCTTATTGTCTTTAACCTATGTTCCAATGATGTCAGCGTTGGTCTTGAAAAAACAAACTGGACACAAGAAAAATTTCAGTGATAAACTGATAAATGGAGCACATAAGCTATATCAACCTATCCTTCGACGGTCACTAAAAGTAAAAGGTCTTGTAGTTGGAAGTGCGCTTGCCCTATTGGTGTTTTCGTTTATTCTCTTCAGTAGAATGGGCGGTGAATTTATTCCAACTTTGGATGAAGGTGATATTGCCACGCACCTGATCATTGCATCAGGAAGTTCTCTTTCTCAGGAAATTGAATCGACCACAAAAGCAGAAAAAATTCTCAAAGAACGTTTTCCGGAAGTAAAAATGATCGTTACTAAAATTGGAAGTGCGGAAATCCCAACCGATCCAATGCCAATGGAAGCGGGCGACATGATCATTCTTTTGAAGGACAAAAGTGAATGGACATCTGCTGAAACAAAGGAGGAATTGATGAAGAAAATGGAAAAGGCACTGGATGAAATTCCGGGTGCAACAACCGAATTTTCACAACCCATTCAAATGCGTTTCAATGAGTTAATGACCGGGGTTCGAAGCGATGTAGCAATTAAAATTTTTGGAGAAGACCTTGACATGCTTGTCAGCAAAGGAGACGAAGTCTTGAATCTGATACAAAGTATTGAAGGTGTTGAGGATGCAAAGGCAGAACGTGTTGCTGGTTTACCGCAAATTAATATTCGGTATAATATTGACAAGTTAGCTTTGTATGGTTTGAATGTTGGTGATTTGAATAGTATTATTCGAATTGGTTTTGCAGGTGCGAAAGCCGGTGTTGTATATGAAGGTGAAAAACGTTTTGACATGGTAGTGCGTTTAGCTGCAGATAGCAGGGCCGATATTTCGAATTTGAAAACACTATTTGTCAAACTTCCATCGGGTAGTCAGATTCCTTTAGAGCAAGTGGCAGACATTAATTATGAGCCGGGACCTATGCAAATTAGCCGTGAAGATGGTAAAAGGCGTATTGTTGTTGGTTTTAATGTACGAGGAAGGGATGTTAAAAGTGTTGTGGAAGAAATTCAAGCAAAATTAGATGATAAATTAAAGCTTCCATCCGGATATTATGTGACGTATGGTGGGCAGTTTGAAAATTTGGTAGAAGCATCAGCGAGGCTTTCAATTGCAGTACCAACAGCACTTTTACTCATTTTCATATTACTTTTTTTCACCTTCAAATCCATGAAACAATCATTACTGATTTTCACTGCAATTCCATTTTCTGCCATTGGAGGTGTATTTGCTTTATGGTTGCGTGATATGCCGTTCAGTATTTCTGCAGGAGTTGGATTCATTGCATTATTCGGAGTTGCCGTATTAAACGGAATAGTGCTAATTGGCTATTTCAATCAATTAAAAGAGGAAGGAATGAAGGATGTGAATGAACGCGTATTTGAAGGAACGAAAGTGCGATTAAGACCCGTGTTGCTAACAGCAGCTGTTGCATCATTAGGTTTCCTACCTATGGCATTAAGTAATTCAGCAGGTGCAGAGGTTCAGAAACCATTAGCTACGGTCGTGATTGGTGGACTAATCACAGCTACCTTATTAACATTAATTGTTTTACCAATTCTATACATCTATTTTGAAAAAGGCATGAAAATTAGAAAGAAAGTTGTTCTGCCAACAGCAATAACCATTCTTATGTTGGCAACTTCAGTAATGTCGTTTGGTCAAAACTCACCCGTATTGGATTTGCAAACTGCAATTGAACTAGGAGTGAAAAACAATTATTCAATACAACAGGCTGAGTTAAATGTTAAATACCACAACCAATTGAAATCAACGGCATTTGAACTGCCGAAAACTGAGATTGGTGCAATGTTGGGACAATACAATACAAAAGCAATCGATCAGAATTATACCATTTCTCAAGGTATAAACCCATTTCAATTCGCAGCAAAAAAGCAGATGATTAATGCTTCAATTACAGGAAGTGAATTGCAATTAACAGTCAGTAAACAGCAATTAACGTTGGAGATCCGTCAGTCATGGAATCATTTGCTCTATTTAATGCAAGTGGATAAATTTCTGAAAGTGCAGGACAGTCTTTTACTGCAATTCGTACAGGCATCAAACCTTCGTTTCGAAACAGGTGATGTAAATAATCTGGAAAAAATAACAGCTGAAACGAAATTGCAGGAATTACGGCAAGTTATTAGGCAAAATGAAATGTCGATAAAAAATGAGAAGCTGAATATCCGGACATTGCTAAAATTGGACACAGATTTTAACATAACCGATCAACCGTATGTTCCATTCTCTTCCATAGCCGTTACTGATAGTTCAACCTTACAACAAAATCCCGGGCTCGCTTTTGCAATGCAGGAAGTTCAAATAGCCATGGCAGGTTTAAAAGTAGAACGTTCGATGTTGTACTCGGATTTAAAAGTTGGCTATTTCATCCAATCCTTAACAGGCAATCAAGAGGTAAATGGTCAAATAACCTATTACAACGGAGTTCCAAGATTTCAAGGAGTTACTCTTGGGGTTTCTGTTCCTTTATTTGCAGGTTCGTATATCGCCAAGAACAAGGCTGCAGCAATCTATGTTGAACTAGAGGAAAGTCGTGCTGCACAATTGTCTAAAGAATTGCACAAACAGTTTGAACAGCAAATTGAAGAACTAAAGGTTGCACAGGATCTAATTTCGTATTACGAAAAATCTGCTTTGCCAAACGTTGATGTTATGGCAAGTAATGCAGCGAAAAATTATCAAGGAGGTGAAATTTCTTATGTTGAATTCCTCCAGGCAAATCAAACGGTTTTAGAGATTCGTTCAAATTACCTAAATGCCATTTTTAGTCACAATCAAGCTGTTATCAATTTACAGTATTTATTAAATCAATAAGAAAAGATTATGATATTAAATAGAAAAATAACGCACCAATTGACAATCCTACTCATATTTGTTTTGTCATTTATTATTTCCTCTTGTGGGTCAACTGAAAAACCGGAAGAAACAAAGGAAGAAGAACACAGTAATTCAACTGTAAAAGAAGTTGAACTTAATCAGGCACAATACAATGCCTCTAATATCCTGTTGGGTGATTTCGAAATGAAGAATTTGAGCGCTGTGGTGAATGCCAACGGATACACAAAACTGCCTCCGCAAAATCAAGCGGATGTTTCTGTTCTCGTGGCTGGAATCATAAAGAAAATCAACATAATTGAAGGGCAATTTGTGAAGGAAGGTCAAACATTAGCAGTCATTGAAAGCATGGAATTTACCAAGATTCAGGAAGCCTATTTAACTTCAAAAAGCAATCTTGAATTGTACACCTTGGAGTATGATCGTCAAAAAACTTTAAATGAAGGTAATGCCAATTCTAAAAAAGCATTGCAAAAGGCAAAATCTGACTACGAGATCGAAAAAGCACGATTCAATTCGCTGAAAAAACAAATGAGTACACTCAATTTAAGCGGTTCAGAAAATGCAACTTCTACCATGTCAATCACGGCACCTATTAGTGGTTTTGTAACTGAAATCAATATCAAAATTGGTTCCAACGCAGAACCTGGACAAACATTGTTCAGTATCGTGGATAATTCAAAAATGCATGTTGATTTGTTGGTTTATGAGAAGGATTTACAAAAAGTAAAAGTTGGCCAAACAATCAATTTTATTTTAACCAATCAAGACAATACTGAAATAAAAGGAAAAGTGTTTAGCATAGGAAAAGCCTTTGAAAATGAAACAAAATCCGTTGCGGTGCATGCGGATATCATTAACGATAAACAAACCTTGATTCCAGGAATGTATGTCAATGCCTTGATAAATATTGGCTCGCAAAAAGTGAAAGCTTTGCCTGTTGATGCAGTTGTAAAAGCAGATGGACGTGAATTCATTTTTATTTTGGAGGAACATGAAGGAGAAGAGGAAGCGCATGATACTGAAGCTGGTCATTCACACGATGATGGTCACGGACATGAAGAAGAAGAGCATGAAGAAACCTTCCATTTTCAGAGAATCGAAGTAAAAACAGGAACAACACAATTGGGTTATGTTCAAGTAACTGTTTTACAACCTCTTCCTGCAAATGCTCAAATTGTACTTAAAGGTGCGTATTACATACAAAGCCATTTACTGAAATCTGAAGGTGGAGGCGGTGGACATGGCCATTAATAAATTGGATTTCAATAATAAACCATAAAAAACAAATAACATGAAAAAAACAAGCTTGATCATGCTCCTTTTTGGAGCATTAACTTTCGGAATGACAAGTTGTTCAGAAGATTCGAAACATGATAAAACAGAACACCACGATGATGATCATAATCATGAAGGTGAAGAAGGTCATAATCATCAGGACGGAGAAGAGAAACATCACGAAGGCGAAAACCACGCACATTAAACGAAGTATAAGTTAAATAATGCTATGAGTTCCGGAACTGATTTCCTAATGGTTTTTCAGTTCCGGTTTCTTATATCTGTAATGAATAAATGAGGTGAGATTAGTATTTATATTCTTTATTCTGTCAATTGTTTCTTGTGCTTCATTTTCTCAAGATGTCCGAGTTAAAACTCTGTTATCCGATTTTTCCTTGGATTCCGTTCTTACCATTGTAAAAAAGCTAAGTGGTGAGCTGCCAATTACTTTAAATGGCAATTCGATAATCATTTCAAGTAGACTTTACAACAATATTGGTAATGAACAGACCTTTCAATGGTCAAAAGACCAATTTTCTCAATATGGATTAGAAATTGACTCAATGGTATTTTCTGCCAATGGAAAAAACCTATTTGGTATAAAATACGGCAATATCTTTCCTGATAGAATATGCATACTTGGTGCTCACTTTGACAATATACCCACAGGGGCTGTTGCACCCGGAGCAGATGACAATGCAAGTGGTACAGCGGCTGTGATTGAAGCAGCTAGAATTTTATCTAACTATCAATTTCCAAATACGATCATTTTTGCACTGTGGGACGAAGAAGAGTTGGGATTAATTGGCAGTTCGGCCTATGCGAGTAATTTCAATTTTGAATCGGATTCACTTCTTGGTTACATCAATCTCGACATGATAGGTTGGGACGGTAATTTTGACAATAAGTCGGAAATTCATGTTCGTCCGGTTTCAAACTCATTGAATCTTGCCTCTATTGCTGAAAATGTAAATGAAGAATATAATATTGGTCTAAATCTTGAAATTGTAAATCCAGGTAGCCCAAATACAGATCATTCACCATTTTGGCTTAATAATTTATCGGCTATTGGGATCAGTGAAGAGTATCAGGGAGATTTCAATCCTTTTTGGCATACGTTGGGTGATACGTTGGGTAATTTCAACATCCCCTATTATGAAAGAAATGTAAGATTAGCCTTGGCTACCTTTTCAACGTTGGCTTACAACAAAAGTGGAAATCAAACAATCGAAGAAATAATAAAGAATTCACTCGTTTTTCCAAATCCGACTGAAACTAACCTGGCAATAAAATTTCAGCAAGCCATAACTCAGGGTATCGCTATTGAAATAAGTAATATTTATGGAGAAATTCTCAAATCCACTTCATTTAATAATATAGATGTTATTGATATTGACTTTTCCAACTATTCAGCGGGCACATATTTTATTCATCTATTTACAACAGACGATTCCAAAATATTCAAAATTCAAAAAATATAAACCGCTTATAAAAATCTGACATGTTAAACACGGACCCAAATCATAAGCATACCTACAATGAACAAGGTGAAATGACCTGTTGTTCGTTGGAAGAAAAAATTAATAAAGAAGCGGAAGATCATGCCGGTCACGATCATTCGAGTGGAGACGAATCCATCTTACACATGTTTTTACCATCAATTATTAGTTTTGGGTTATTACTTACTGCAATTGCATTTGATGCATTTTTTACTCCATCTTGGTTCAGTGGCTGGATAAGAATCGTTTGGTACGTTGCGGCTTATATACCAGTTGGTTTTCCTGTAATAAAAAGTGCATTTCATGCTATACGCAAAGGCGAAGTTTTTTCCGAATTTTTTTTAATGAGCATTGCCACCATCGGAGCGTTTGGAATTCAAGAATATCCTGAAGGTGTAGCCGTAATGCTTTTTTATGCAGTTGGAGAAGTATTTCAATCTTTGGCAGTATCGCGAGCTAAGGCAAATATCAAAAGTTTGCTTGACCAACGCCCGGACGAGGTTACTATTCTTGAGAACAATCAAGCAAGAATAGTAAAAGCTGAAAAGGTAAACATTGGCGATATTATCCAATTGAAATCAGGTGAAAAATTAGGATTGGATGGCGAGCTTCTTTCAGATTCAGCTTCATTCAATACTGCAGCCCTTACAGGAGAAAGTAAACCTGATACCAAAGCCAAAGGCGAAACAGTGTTGGCGGGAATGATCAATCTCAATACCGTTGCACAAGTACAAGTCACCACGGCATATACAGATAGTAAATTGAGCAAAATATTAGAATTGGTACAAAATGCTACTGCTCAAAAAGCACCAACCGAATTATTTATACGAAAATTTGCAAAAATCTACACACCTATTATTGTTCTACTTGCAATTCTAATCACTTTATTCCCTTATTTCTTTGTAGAAAATTATGAATTCAGCGAATGGCTGTACAGAGCATTAATTTTCTTAGTTATCTCTTGTCCGTGTGCCCTAGTTATCAGTATTCCTTTGGGATATTTTGGAGGAATTGGTGCAGGTAGTAAAAATGGAATATTATTCAAGGGTAGTAATTTTCTGGATACCCTAGCAAATGTTCAAAATGTGGTAATGGATAAAACAGGCACCATGACCGAAGGGGTTTTTAAAGTGCAAGAAGTTGAATTAAATTCCACTTTCAATAAAGAAGAAATCTTGAAAATGGTCAATGCCTTAGAAAGTCAAAGTTCTCACCCTGTAGCTACTGCAATTCATGAATATGTCGGCGATATTGATAGCACTATCAAATTGGAAAATGTTGAAGAAATACCCGGCCACGGTTTAAAAGCAACTATTAATGATAAAGCAATATTGGTAGGGAATTTCAAGTTGATGGATAAATTTTATATTGCATATGACATTGATCCAAATTCAATAGTTTACACAACAATAGCGATTGCTTACGACAGTAAATTTGTCGGTTATATCACAATTGCTGACAGAATTAAGGATGATGCAAAAATTACCATCGATAAACTAAAAGCACTCGGTATTAAAATTACAATGCTAAGTGGAGACAAAAGTACTGTAGTACATTTTGTTGTACAAAAACTTGGTATTTCTAATGCATTTGGCGATTTGCTGCCCGAAGACAAAGTCAATAAAGTAAAAGAAATCAAAGCCAAAAACGAAACAGTTGCTTTTATAGGAGATGGTGTAAACGATGCACCCGTCGTAGCTTTGAGCGATGTAGGAATAGCTATGGGTGGACTTGGAAGCGATGCAACAATAGAAACCGCCGACGTAGTTATCCAAGACGATATGCCAAGTAAAATTCCAATTGCCATAAACATTGGTAAACAAACAAAAAAAATAGTTTGGCAAAATATCATTTTGGCTTTTAGTGTAAAGGCGATGGTTCTTGCTTTAGGTGCCGGAGGAATTGCTACCATGTGGGAAGCTGTGTTTGCGGATGTTGGGGTAGCTTTGTTGGCAATTTTGAATGCAGTTAGAATACAACGTATGCAGTTTTAAAAAAGTAAGAATATGAAAATTCATATTAGAATACCTGCCAGTTTGCGCGATGAAGTGTTAAGCGAATTTCAATTGGCAAAAGAAGCGGAAAAAAAAGATGATTTCCTGACGGCATGGAAACACTTGGAACGTGCACACATTCTTGGTCAAGCTTGGCCAATAGAACATTCGAGAACACATTGGAAAATGCTTTGCTTTGCTTTTCGAAGAAAAAATGGAAAGGAGATCATCGGTCAGTTTCCACGATTGCTATTGGGAGGTATTAAATCATTTCTGGGCGAAATACCTTTAGGAAATACTGGTGGTTCCAATGTTTCACCTATTAAACCAATGAAAATTCCCGATGACTTGAGAGAAACACTCGATAAGTATTAACTGAAAAAATATTAGTGTTAAGCTTCATATTTCTGTCAAACATGATGTTTGCGCAGTCAAAATCACAAAAAGTTATATTAAAGACATATACTTATTGCGACCATTGCAAAGAATGTGAGTTCTGTGCAGGGAAAATGGAAACCGAATTATCTTACGTCAAAGGCATCAAATCGATTGAATTCAATGAAAAAGACAAGACAATTATCGTTAAATACAATTCAAAAAAGATAACCGTTGATACAATAAAAGTTGAAATCACAAAATTAGGATTCGCAGCAGACAATTTACCTGCTGATCCAAACGCTTATGATAAATTAGACAACTGTTGCAAGAAAAAAGATTAGTTGCTTTCCTGAACAATAATATTCTCAGCGACTTTAAGACTAATTGATATTTCTTTTTTTCTACAATCAATTATAATTGAGTGATCAAATTCTTCAATAGTTTTCACTGTTAATTTTACTCCTATAAGTAATTGTTGTTTTTCTAAATATTTCAAAAATGTAAACGAGTGGTCAGTCACCCCCATAATTTCATAGTGCATTCTTTCTTCACATTCAGAAAGTTTGATGAAATTACTTTTTTGAATATTTCCTTTTTCATCTGGAATTGGATCTCCGTGAGGATCAAATACGGGATTATTTAATATCTCTGCTAATTTATTGATCAATTTATCGTTTTTCACATGCTCCAATTCTTCGGCGATTTCATGTACCTCCTCCCAACCAAAACCCATCTCATTGACAAGAAAAGTCTCCCACAAACGGTGGCGACGAATGATGGACAAAGAATTTATCAAACCTTCTGAAGTCAGCCTTATGCCATAGGACTTTTCATAGATTATAAATTCTGCTTTAGATAATTTGCGAATTGCTTCAGTTACAGATGCAGGACTTATACCCATTGTCAAAGCAATTTGTTTATTTGATACTAAAATAGAATTACCCTGAGAAAGGTGGTAAATATTTTTCAAGTAATTCTCTATGGTTCGATCATTCATATATACATTATTAGGCAAGCCTAAAAATATAATTATTTTTTACTTAAAACAAAATTATATTTACCTAAAAAATATCTTATGAATAAATTCTTGCTTGGAATCTTCGTACTGTCTTGCATTATTCTGTCTTGCAAAAAGCTTATCCCTCAGGCGCCGGAAGACGCAGAAGTTTTGGATGGGCCAATTGCAGGTCTGACACATGAACAAAATGAACAATTTCTTCGTGGTGATGCGGCATTTAGTGAAGTGTTTACAAATGAAACAGGTCTCGGACCTACTTTTGTCGCTACAAGTTGCATCTCCTGTCATGCAGGTGATGGTAAAGGACATCCTTCTACAACGCTAACTCGCTTTGGTCAACCAGACGAGTTTGGAAATTTGTTTCTAAATCAAGGTGGGCCTCAATTACAAAATAGGGCAATTCCCGGTTACTTTCCTGAACAGATTCCTTCAGGAGCAACATTTGCACGCTTTACTCCTCCCGCCAATTCAGGTTTAGGTTTTTTAGATTATGTTAGCGATGCAACAATACTTGAGTATTCCGATCCCACCGATTCAAACGGTGACGGTATTTCAGGAGTTCCAAACTGGATCAATATTCCTTCGTATGTAGCCCTGCGTCAGGATGCCATTTCTCAAGGAGGTAAATATATCTGTCGATTTGGTAAAAAAGCGGCAGCTTATGACCTCACGCATCAAACTGCTAATGCTTACAATCAAGATATGGGAATTACATCAAATTATAATCCCCTTGATGTTTATACAAATTCAATACTGGATCCTGAAGTTTCCAACCAGAAGATTATTGACATAGTGTTTTACTTGAGAACTTTAAAAGCACCGGTTCAACGCAATCAAAATGATGCTCAGGTTCAACAAGGAAAGGCATTATTCAATCAAATCAATTGTGCATCATGCCACAGGCCATCAATGACAACCGGATATTCTCCCATTGCACCTTTGTCTAACAAAGAATTTTTTCCATACACGGATCTATTGCTTCACGACATGGGAGCAGGATTAGATGATGGTTATACAGAAGGAAATGCTAAAACCTATGAATGGCGCACTCCGCCATTGTGGGGACTTGGCCTTTCTAAGAACTCGCAAGGTGGATCTTATTTTCTTTTACATGACGGAAGAGCACACAGTATTGAAGAAGCAATATTAATGCACGGTGGAGAAGCCTTAGGTAGCAAAACGCTTTATCAGAATCTCTCTGAAGCGGATAAGACAGCATTGCTCAAATTTCTGGAGTCTCTATGATAAACAGACGTAGTTTTATTAAGTCATGTGGTTATGTGTGTATTGGAAGTAGTGCGATGGGAGCATTACTCGAAAGTTGCGCAAATGGTCGATTCATTTCTGGTGAATTGATTGAATCGAATGTATATGTTAATATTTCTGACTTTCAAATCTCGAAAAAAGGTCAAATAGCTTACCACAAACATTTGATTGTACAAAATGAAAAATTAAAATACCCAATCGCTTTATTCCGTTATTCGGAATCTGAGTATTCAGCCTTATTGATGCAATGCACCCATCAGGGGGCAGAACTTCAAGTTTTCGGTGACAAACTCGTTTGTGCGGCACATGGCAGTGAATTCTCGAACAAAGGCATGGTGGCGCAGGGACCGGCCGAAACTGCATTACGTTCCTTTCCGGTTAATATTGAATCGAATAAACTTAGAATATCTTTAATATGAAAAATAAACTTCTTTTAATAGCCTTATTTAGTGTCACCTTGAACTTTTCGTTTGCTCAGATTGATTCAAGCTTATTTGTACGAATCCCACCGGATACATCAGCAAACGTGTTGAATATGGATGCCGTTTACAACAGACCGTTCTTGCAGATTGGTAAAACACCAGTATCTATTGGAGGGTATCTGGAAGCAAACTGGCAATACCTTGTTACCGATGGAGTTACCGATGGACATCAATTTCAGGCTCGACGCATGACAATTTTTCTTTCTTCAACCATCACACGTAGAATTAAATTCCTGAGCGAGATTGAATTTGAAGAAGGTGGAAAGGAAATCGCCATAGAATTTGCGTCCATGGATGTTGAGTTTTTTTCTCTCTTGAATTTCCGTGGGGGAATAATAATGAATCCGATTGGTGCTTTCAATCAAAACCATGACGGTCCGAAATGGGAATTTATCGATCGACCGATCTCTGCAACACAAATGCTTCCGGCAACATGGAGTAACAGTGGTTTTGGACTCTTCGGAAAGAAATACTCCGGCAATTGGTTGTTCGGATATGAAGCATACGTTTCGGGAAATTTTGATAACACTATCATAGAAAACTCAGAAAATAAAACATTCCTGCCAAGTGCAAAAGAGAATCCCGAACGATTTGAAGAAACAAACAGTGGTCTACCTTTGGTTTCAGGAAAAGTAGCTGTGAGAAATAAATCATTGGGTGAATTGGGTGTTTCATACATGGGAGGTGTTTACAACAAATTTCATGATGATGGTCTCATCATAGACGATAAAAGAAGATTGGATGTTTTTGCGCTCGACTACAATGTTATCATACCTAAATTAAATACACGAATCAATGCTGAATGGGCTTGGGTATGTGTAGATGTTCCTTCAACTTATTCGCAGCAATTTGGCAACCGTCAATACGGTGGATTCATCGATCTTGTTCAGTCGATTCTTCAACGAAAAATGTTTGGTTGGTCTAAAGCAGTTTTAAATCTTTCAGTACGTTTGGAATATGTTGATTGGAACGTCGGTCAGTTCAATGAAACAGGAGGCAATATTTTTGAAGATGTTTGGAGTATAGTCCCAGCAATTAGTTTCAGACCAACGCCACAGACGGTTTTTCGTTTCAACTATCGTTACTTGAGTCAAAGAGATTTCTTAGGCAATCCACCGGCACTTACAGGAGGTTTTCAATTGGGATTTTCAACTTATTTCTAGTTGTTAAGAAACGGAAAAGCGGTCTTCGTCCTTCTCATCACAGCTTCAGAAAACATAAAAACAAGGGTATATCAAGCGGTTCGTCAAGAGTATGCATAAATGCAGTTATTGTCTCTCACGCCCTTGTTTTTAGCGTTCCTTAGCCAGTCGTTCAGAATTCTCTTTGTGGCTGTTCACTTGTTTTCTTCGCCTGTTCTTC
>JACCEA011990067.1_pt1 | contig 30516 bp, 55 predicted proteins | sample 7449851 | NCBI WGS metagenome assembly JACCEA01 (sample SAMN15323453, study PRJNA562643) | freshwater metagenome | isolation source: river surface water | place: USA:Blue River Watershed | collected 2017-08-18
ACTGTAAGTGACTTCACTCCTAACGTAGTCATGACTGCTTATGGTCGTGTATGGGTTGCTGATATTGCTAACGATAGACAGACTGTATACTTTAGTGACTTGTTAGATCCTACTGAGTGGAAGACAGGTACATCAGGATACTTAAACATTAGTGAAGTTGTTCCTAACAATGATCCTATTGTAGCTCTAGCAGATCATAACGGTTTCTTGATTATCTTCTGTGAGAAGCATATTGTAATCTATGCTAACCCAGTAGATCCATCAGCATTGACACTATCAGATACTATCACAGGTATTGGTTGTATCGCTAGAGACTCTGTAGCTTCTATTGGTACAGACTTAATGTTCTTATCTTCTACTGGTGTGCAGTCTTTACAGCGTGTCGTACAAGAGAAGTCATTACCTTTCAGAGATATCTCTAAGAATGTACGTGATGAGTTATTATCTAACGTTAACTCTGAAGTATTAAAGTATATCAAAGCAGTGTATTATCCTACAGATGCTTTCTATTTATTGTCATTACCTTCTACTGGCTTTACTTATTGTTTTGATACAAGAGGTGCGTTAGAGAACGGAGCAGCTAGAACAACTATCTGGAAACAGATTAGACCTACTGCTTTCTGTGTGACTCAAGATAGACAGTTATATATCGGTAAGCCGGGCTACATTGGTAAATACAACGGCTACGAAGACAATGGTGCTAAGTATCGTATGTCTTATTATACTAACTACTTTGACTTCGATTCTGCTGCACAAGTTAAGATTCTAAAGAAGATTAACGTAACTGCTATTGGTGGATCTGCACAGCCTATCGCTGTTAAATGGGGTTATGATTATACTCGTAACTACTTCTCTCGTGGTATTACATTAGATCGAGTTGAAGTATTTGAGTACGGTGTAGCAGAGTACGGATTAGCTACATATACAAACGGTATTGCTCTAGATATCGCACGTATACCAGCATCAGGATCAGGCACAGTTCTACAGTTAGGATTTGAATCTGACATTGACGGAACACCTTTATCAATACAAAAGATTGACTTCGCACTTAAGCAAGGAAAAACATTACTATGAGTTCATACGTTAAAGCCACAAACTTTGCAACTAAAGATACGTTACCTCAAGGTGACTCTAACAAGATTGTTAAGGGTACAGAGTTAGATAACGAATTTAATGCTATTGCTGGTGCTATCAGTTCTAAAGCTGACTTAGCATCACCTACATTCACAGGTACTCCTGCAGTTCCTACTGCTACAGCAGGTTCTAATACTACACAAGTAGCTAACACAGCTTATGTACGTGCTGAGATTACTGCAGCGACTGGTTCTTTAGGAACTATGTCTACTCAGAATGCTACAGCTGTTGCTGTTACAGGCGGTACTATTAATGGTACTGTTATTGGTGGTACAACAGCTGCTGCAGGTACATTTACTACAGCTACAGCTACTACAGTAGCACTAGGTAGCGGATGGACTGTGACAGTAGTAAGCGGTAAACTAACATTCTTGTCTGCAGGAACTGCTAGAGCATCTATTGATAGCTCAGGTAACTTAATTGTTTCAGGTAACGTAACAGCTTACGGAACTCCTTAATATGCCAGTACCATCTACAACAGTTGCACTATCTGATATTCAAACAGAGTTTGGGGGATCTAATCCAATCTCTTTGTCTGAGTATTATGAAGGTGGTTCTTCAATTGGAAATGGTGTGTATGCTCCTAATGATATTCCAACATCAGGTGCTATTAGTTTAAATAACTTTAGAAGTTCTAAATCACAGCATCACTATTATGATAATCAAAGTTATCGTTATACTTACTCAGCTGCTACTGGCTGGAGTATTGATTATTATAACGGTAAGCTAAGAGCTACAGTAGGATGGTGGGCTAATGACCCTCCTAACTTTGGCACAGTAGAAGGTGCTTACTTGCAGTTTGGTAACTCAAGTGGTTCAGACTCTACAGGTAGATTCTTTAGAAACGTACACAGTGTTATCTTAGAACCAAACGTAACAGTCAATTGCACTAACAGTAACTTCTTACGTAACGAAGCGTTTAACTGTAACTTTGCTTCAGGCGGTTGGTCACATAGATTAACATGGAATGGTGCTAATGCCATAACGATTGAGGTTAATAGCTCATGGTCTGGTACAGGCGATACAGGTACTTCTATTACTATGAGCAACATGGCTTCATCATTTAGTGATAAATTTGGTGGTACATCATTTACATTTAACTTTAGGTAATCATGAACGAAGCTGAGATTCTTTATAAGATGTATAAAACTATGGGTAGTCTACCAATTGGTAATCATATTGGTGTGTCTTCAGCAGGTAAACAGATGTCATACACAGTAACAGAAACATCTCTTACAATTGTTTATGAGTCTGGAGAGATAGAAGAATATACCGAATGAGTCTAAAGACACCGGTAGTTAACAGACAAGACTACACGATGTACTTAGAGAACTTTGCAGGTATGTTGTGGTTTCATACAGATGTACGTAAGTGGTCTAGTAAAGTTAAAACAAAGTATATAGAAGATTTAAACTTATTGCAGTACTTAGTTAACATTCCTATAGTAGCATTAGTGGAAGAAGATAATAAGAAGTTAGCTAAGTTCGGTGAAGTAACTGGATGGAAGGTAATCGATAAAATGTATTTAAACAATGGAAAAGTAGGCTTAGTCTACACAAGGAGTTTATAATGGGTGGTGTAGTTAGATCAGTTCTCGGCTCTGTAACAGGAGCAAAGCAAACAATAGGTGCAGCTAATGCCGCAGCAGAACAGCAACGTCTAGCTGCTCAGGCTTCGGCGTTCCGTCCTGTAGGAATGACTAGTAGATTTGGTACTTCTCAGTTTACTCGTGAGACTGACCCTACTACTGGTTTACCTTACATCTCAGCTGCTGAGTATACAGCTGCTCCTGAGTTACAAGCTCTACAGAACCAACTGTTTGGTCAGTTCGGTACAGGTGCTAACTTAGCTGACTTTACATCTGACCAGTACATGCCTCTTGCAGGTGCTGCTAATGCATTGTTTGGCTTCGGTGCTCAACAGTTAGCAGAGTCTCCGCAAGCTGCTAGAGAAAGATACATCCAAGGTCAACAAGCTGCTCTTGCTCCTATGCAAGAACAAACACTTGCTGGCTTACGTAATCGTTTATTCCAAACAGGCAGACAAGGTTTAGGAACTGGCGGTACTGCTGCAGGTAACATGGCTCAGACTAACCCTGAGTTAGCTGCTTACTACAATGCACTAGCACAGCAACAAGCACAGATCTCTGCAGGTGCTGATGCAGCTATTCAAGCACAACAACAGAACGCTGCCGGTTTGTTTGGTCAAGGTGCAAGCTTACTTGGTACTCTTACTTCAGGTCAAGCTTCTGCTTACGCTCCATTACAGAACTTGCTTGGTCTATCACAGACTGTTGAAGGCATGGCACAGACTCCATTGCAACTTGGTTTACAACTTGGTACTGCACAGCAACCCGGTCAGACTGCTTACTCACAAGGTATGTCACAAGCTGCTCAAACTCAGTACGGCGGTGTTCAGGCTGCTAACGCTGCTAATGCACAACTTCTTGCAGGTATCATCCAAGGTACTGGTGCTGCCTTTGGCGGTAAGAAATAATAGGAGATAACAATGGCTGTATCTAGATCAACATATAGTTCTCTATTAGGTTTCGATCCGATAGAAGAAGAACGCAATAGACAGAAACTATGGACAAGCTTATACGCCGGTGCTTCATCTCCTTGGGAGAAGGTAGGTATTGGTATCGGTCAACTAGCCGGTGGTTTGTTTGGTGGTGAAACAACAGCAGCCACTCAACAGCAACAACTAAACAAGGTAGCTGCAGAAGCTACTCAACAGTTTGCTCCTAACTCTGCTGAATATTTCCGCTACATTGCAGAGAACTTGCCTGAGTCAATGACGATGGTTAAAGCCAATGCTGCTGCTTTAGCTCGTGACGCTGAGACTAAAGAACGTACTGCTATGCAAGCTGATACTAAGTATATAAAAGAAAACCCAGATGCTTTAGCTATTGAGTTACAGCCTTTAACTACTCGTCTAGAAAACAGAGCTAAATTATTATATGCCAAAGAAGGATACGATCCTGCTTCAGGAGAACCTGTACCTGAGAGCATCATGAAGAAGTTAGAAGCTACTCCTGAGTACAAGAAGATTGCTCAGTTATCACAAGTAGGTCAAACTGCTTTGATTGAGAGGGAGCGTAAGGTTGAGAAAGATTCTGTTGATTTGGCATTAGCTAAGAAGAATCTTGAGATGAAAGACTTAGACTTCACTAAGAAAAATCTAGATATCACGAAGCTACGACAAGACTTAGCAGGTGCAAGTCAAGATGTTCTATCTGCTAGAGCAGTGTTCCAAGTTAACGGATTAGATTACTTGAAGCCACTCAATGAACAGAAGATTCCTAATCAGTTGAAGTTCACTCCGGGATTCATGGCTCAGTTGATTCAATCACAGCGTAAAGCTCTTGAAGGTGTTGACCAAGAAACTATCAATAGAGCATTAGGAGATAAAGCTACACCAACTCCTGCTCCTGCACCTAAGAAAGATACTCCTAAAGCAGACAATGCTATCAAAGCATCTGTAGAATCTGCAGGATTTAAGTATGAACCAGACCTCTATGATTATCGTGTCGTAGGTAACGAAGTTCAACGTAAGAAAAAGACAAGGTAAACAATGGCAACATGGGAAACGATAAGTAAATCGTCTTCATCAGGTTGGGAAACAGTAGGAACTAAGAAGGATGATGAATGGGAAACCATCACTGCTCCTTCTCCTACTGTAGAGGAAGTTAACCGTACTGCTATTGCAGCCATCGGTGAAGCCATCCCTGACTCTGTTAAGAACGTAGCTAGTAAGATTGGTAACTTTGTAAAAGATTCTTATGAGTCACTACCTGAGCCAGTACAGAAGGCAGGTAAGACTACAGGTAACTTCTTACTTGATACCATTGATATTCTTCAGCGTCCCTTCCAAGCTTCAGCAGTTACAGTTAAGAACTTGTTTAACGCAGAAGCTGAGGCAGAAGCTAAGAGGACAGGTAATCCTTTTGTATTCTTATCTGATGAGAATACTAAGAGAGCACTAAAAGCTGGTGAACGTGGCTTACTCGGTCAAGAGAAAGCTTCTACACAAGAGCTACTATCTGATGACTTCCGTAGAAACCATCCAGTTAAGTCTGCATTGATTGGCTTTGCAGGTGACGTACTTGCAGATCCTCTGAAGGCTGAAGTAGTTGCAGGTACTGTTAACGCAATCAAGAATACAGCTAAGACTGTATCAGGATCTGTGTCTGTACCGGGTCGTCTAGCTGATAATGAATTGTTCCGTGCATTCAATATCAACACAGGTGATGTACAGAAAGCTCAAGACTTATTCAACAAGTACAGATTCTTAAGAGACAAAGCTACAATGGAGTCTGTTACGAATGCTAAGGCTTTTGATAATGAGATTGCAGCACTAGCTCGTGAGACTGGCTACGATACTAACGTTCTTAAAGCTAAGATAGTACAAGACATTGAGACAGCTAAGTTATCAGATGGTACTATCGGTGAACTAGAAGCTAAAATTATTGACCGTAATCGTAAATTATTAGAAGAACAAAAAGCTGCTGGTATTGACATCGGTGACTTAGGTGAGACTTACATGCCTCACATCTTGACTAAAGAAGCTGATGATCTACTCAAGGGTGGTTCTAACTTCTTTGGTATCCGTCCTTCTGCTAAGACTCCTCAAGCATTGACACGTGAGATTGAAGGCACAGTAGCTGAGATTAATGCTAAGAACCTATCAGGTACTTCTAAGTTCTTCTTGGATGATCCTGCTGTTATGCTTGGTGTTGCTGAGTACAGAGCAGCTAATGCTTTAGCAGGTAAGAAGTTCTTGAATGATGCAGTTGAACTAGGTGTTCGTGCTGAGAATGCACCAGCTAGTTACGTAACTGTACCTGAGATTCCGGGTATGAAGTTTGCTCCTGAAGTAGCTAGACGTTTGAATCGTTCATATCGTGCATTAACTAACGATGCTGAAATGAGCAAGGTTCTTAAGGTTCTAGATGGTGCTACTAACTGGTGGAAGATGTGGTCATTAGGTGCTCGTCCTGCGTATCACTCTAAGAACGTGGTAGGTAACGTATGGAATGCTTACTTAGGTGGACTAGAGAACCCAGTACGATTCGGTGAAGCAGCTGCTTTCCAAGTTAAACTAGGTAAGAACAAGCTAGATGGTGAGATGCTAGGCAGACCTGTCAATGAACTCTACGAAGCTATGGCTACTCGTGGTGTTATTGGTGAAGGTCAATATGGTGGAGACATTGCTCGTAACATTGAGAGTCAACTCCAACCGGGACTTATCAGAAGCACAGCTAGAGAGATCAGAGCAGGTAAATCTTTTGCAGAAATACAACAAACTGTTACTGACGAACTAGGTAAACTAACTCTACCACGTGTTGCTTCTGTTGTAGCAGGTACAGAGAATCCTATTCTTAAAACAGGCTATGCTGTTGGTACTGTATTAGAAGACAACGCACGTATTGCTTTGTTCTTTGACCAGCTTAAGAAGGGTAAGAACTACGATGAAGCTGCTGCTCACGTACAGAAGTACTTGTTTGACTATGGTGATCTAGCTCCGTTTGAACGTGATGTATTGAAACGTGTGATGCCTTTCTATACATGGTCACGTAAGAACATTCCATTACAACTAGAAGCTATCGTTACTCATCCTGACAAGGTTAATAAGATTAACTTGTTCAAAGAGAACATGCAATCACAAGTACAAGTACCTGATCAAGATGAAGTACCTGAGTACCTCAAAGAAGGTATGCCTATCTTCTTGCCTAATGCTCCGCAAGATGGCTTCAGTGCTGTTGCATTACAGAACTTATTACCTTTCTCTGACCTACAGGTATTCACAAAGTACTTGAACACATCAAGTCTTCCTGATTCAGTAGAACAAGGTAAGCTATCTAAGGGTGCGTCAACAGCTATGTCAGGTGTTAACCCTATTCTTAAAGCACCGATTGAGTACTTAACAAACTATGACTTCTTTAGAAGACAGAACATTGAGAAGTTCCCTGACGAAAGTGCTGACATGCTAGGCGTTAAGATGCCAGTACATCTAGCTAAGTTATTGTCTAACATTGTTCTTATCAGTGAACTTGATCGTACTAATCCGGGTGGTATCTTCGGTACTCGTGAACGTAACCTACAGACAGGCGAGATAACTACAACACCTAGCGTGTTTGGTGAATCTAGAGAAGCACGTGTTGACCTACCTGAAGAGCAACGTCAAGCACAGTACTTCACTGGTATCAGAATCTATGACTTGATGGCTGCTGATATTGAATCTCAAAAGATGGGTAAGATTCGTCAAGACTTAGCAGCTTTAGATAAGTATATCCAACGTGCTAACAGAGCAGAGAAACCTAGAGGATTCGATGAAGCTGTAGCTGCTAGAGATAAGTACATTGAAATGCTAGACGAGATCGAAGCCAGAGCAGAGAAACGCAAGAAGAGAGAAAAATGATACCAGTATTATCTATCCTTGAGATCGGTGCTAAGTTATTAGACAAGGTTATCCCTGATAAGGAAGCTAGAGAGAAGGCACAAGCAGAACTAATTAGGGCTGCACAAGACCAAGACTTTCAACTAGCTTTAGCACAGATCAAAGTCAACGAAGAAGAAGCTAAGTCTGAGAACTTGTTCAAGTCCGGATGGAGACCTGCTATTGGATGGATTTGTGTATTTGGTTTAGCATACAACTTTGTTATCTATAACATTTTGTTGTGGTTTATTAATATATACCGACTAAATGTTACACCTCCTGCATTGATGTCTGACATCCTAATGGAGCTAGTGTTTGCTTTGTTAGGTTTAGGTAGCTTAAGAACTTTTGAGAAGATTAAAGGAATCAAATGAAACTCTTACTAAAGCGTATTCACTTCGATGATAAGTTTACAGTAGGTCAGTTGTTTGAAGAAACTCAATATGGATTGTCTCCTATCTGCTATACGCTAGAAGATAAGGTAAGACAAGTTGAAGGTCAACCAGTTAGTTCATGGAAAGTACAGAATGAAACAGCAATCCCTAGAGGATCTTATAAAGTTTCTATTACCTTGTCCAACCGATTTAAGACTAGACTACCTTTACTCCATGATGTCGATGGGTTTACAGGCATACGAATACACAGCGGTAACTCTTCCAAGAATACTGAAGGATGCATACTCGTTGGAATGACATGGGATGGTAAGAGTGACTGGATAGGATCTAGTAAAGTCGCTATGAGTGCTTTGATGCCAATCATAGAGAACTCTACTAGTCCTGTCACTATAGATATTACATAGGTTTATACGTTGTAAACAAGAGACGGAGGAAGCCTAAGTCAATTACTACATAGACTGAAACATCCTCCTCGCCAACATCATCACCGTTGACGTACTCTACACCAACACCAAACCCTTTAATAACGCTAAGTTCTACGCTCATATTTCACAACCTCCCGCAGTACAGCTTAACGTCTGAGCACCTTCTACGTTATCGTCATACTCCTTAAAGTTTTCCCAATCAACAGAATCAGGTACTAACAAACGTAACTGATTGTATTGCTCTTCAGTACACTCTTCATAAGGTGCTTGCTTGTATGTGCCACCATCCATCGGTAGGAATGATACACCAGTTACCTCATCAAAGTGTTCGTACACCCATGCTCCTACTTCCATCCATTCGTCTTCTTTAACACTGATAGTTACTGAAGGCTTATGTTCACAGTAATGACGTTGGAACAACAACCATAACTTCAAGTGCTTAATAGCAGACAAGTCCTCACGTAGTAATGCACCATCCGCTACCTTAACTGGGAAGCTAAACACTGTAGTACTATCAGGCTTCATCACACAAGGTTCAGCTACAAACCCTGCTTGAATCATGAACTGAGTTAGTGGGTCTTTGTTATCAGCTCGTACCCTGCGAATGTAATACTTACTATGCTGAGGGTGAATACCACTAGCAGTACTGCAGAGCTGTGATACAGTTCCTTCTGGCTTAATAGCTGTGACCGCAACTGATTGATTAATACCAACTGCAGAAGCGAATTCAGCGTTAACATTAACAGCAACATCTCTTAGTTTCTCCAATCGTTTAGGTAACTCTACATCATCAGGGTTATTCAACAAAGCATTGTCTAGGATACCTGTCATTGATACACCTAGTAGTGCTTCTTCTTCTGTGTTCTTCTGCCAAATCTTACGTAGGTAAGGGAAGTTAGTTAACGTTGCTTGAAAAGTCCCAAGAATCGTAGCCAACCTGATCTTATTTGCGAGAGAATCCATAGTATCAGAACTACGGACAATGCAAGAAGATAGATTACAGAACTGGTAAGGGCGAAGAATAATCTCAGAGCAAGGGTTTGTACCAAAGTCGTAAGAAGAATCTCTCCTGCCATTCTTAGATGCTTGTTTCTTTGATGCGTCACGATTAAAAATTCCTCTCTCACCACTATGTGATTCATAAATACTAGTCCACTCTCTCATGAACTGACCAATGCTTGGACGTTCTTCGTAAGTAGCTGAGTTGTTAGCTAACGCACGTTGACCATTACCATCCCACCATGCTCCTGCTTTAGCGTGTGCCATCTTATCATCTGCTAAATCAGACAAGCTAATCATTGCCGACCTGCGTACACCACCCACGACAACAACCTCCCCGATCTTACACAGAATATCATGGCATTCCAATGAAGACAGTTTTCTCCCTGTAGCTCCCTTGAACTTACTAATAACAAATTTGAATAAGTCCTCAAGAGGCTTAGCTCCCGATGCTCTGCCACCAAATGTTTTAAGTCTTGCACCGGCAGGTCGCACTTTGGACAAGTCAAACTTTGGAACTTCGCCGCTGTATAATAAAGCCAGTAGTTGTCGCAACGACTTAGCCCACCCTTCTTTACTGTCAGAAACAGAAATAGTAGTTTCGCTATCAAACAACTGATCCGGAACTTCAGGTAACTTCTTAACATACTGTTGCTCCACTGAGAATCCTACACCTGTACCACATAACAAGATGTACATAGCTTCATCGAATGCTTTAGGGTCATCGATAGGAAGATATGAACAATTAAATGCAGCTACGTTCTGACGTTCTAATGCTGCACCTGCAGTCATGATGGCTCGCATACTTGGTACTACATCTAGGTTTACTACTGCTGTTTCCAACTCTGCACGTAACTCAGGAGTCAATGTATATCCGTTCTTCTCCTTAAGATTCTTAGTCATGAAATCAAAGTAACGTGCTACTGTTTCATTCCAATGCTCACGTCTACCCTTGTCATCTAAGTAGCGACTATATCTGCTCTTAGCAATAAAGGTATTGTAAGGTGTTAGTTCGTATTTACTCATCGTCTTCTTCTTCTCCATCATAGTCGACTTCATTCATTAGTCGATCAAAGTTATCTTCAATACGGTCTACAAACATTTCGACTATCTCCTCCGAAGTTATGTCTAATAACTCAAGAAGAGATAGCTCGTCTAAACGTTTCAGCCTCTCTTGTAATTCTTGTAGCGTCAACGGATACATGTTTACTTACGTTGCTTTGTTACTCTTGGTTCTACTTTAATAGGTTTAGCCTTAGCTTTCTTTTCTTTCTTAGCCTTAGCTGCTGCTTCGTAGAACTCAATTGCTTTACCTGTAGCTTCATGGATAGCTTTGAGTTGTTTCAACGCAGCTTCTTTATCTAACAGCCAAGCATATAAGTTAACGAAGCGACCTGTTGCTGATTGAATTGTAAGATCTAAATCAAACTCCTCATCAAAGATACCATCTGCTTTTGGGTCATACATTCCTGATAATGATACGAATGCATTGTCTTCCGGAAAGAACTTGTTAAAGTTAATTGTTTGTTTCTTACTTGTCATTTGTATTCCTTTCAATTAGATATTCTAAATAATGCTTTGCCTTCTTTAGATCTTGTACGCCATCTTTATGTTTCCAACGTAGTAAATATTTTAACACATTTCCTTCCCAAAAGTCAAGCTCCCATTCAGAAATAATATCCCAAGGTTGGATAGCTCTCTGATAGTGAGTACCTGCTACTTGCTTATATCTCACAGATTCATCTTCGTCTTTAAGATGAAGCTTATCTAAACTTGCAAAGTATTCCTCTAAAGAAATAGGATGAGACGTAGGTGCATAGCCTAACTCAGGCATAGCTACAGGACTATCATAGTTTCTATACCCTTCTCTAAGTTGATTCATATTGTGATCTCCACTCATAATGGCTTAACCTCTACTGACGCTTTCGCTTGTTTTGTTCCTTGACTCCAAGAGCCACACGTTCTGCATTGATATCTCTGATAAGTAGAGGTAGTCGTAACAGCCACACCACGCTTCTGTAAATGCGTACCACCACAGCTTGGGCAAACCATGCCATCAGCTTGATGATTGTGGTTCGGATGGTTCTTAATCCAAGGTAACAATCGATGATAAAGTTTTTCCAATAGTATGACATCTTGTTTATTATACTCCTCCATTCTGAACCAAGCATCTTTGTCTTTGTTCATACATTTAACCCATAGCTCATGACCTTCGTGAGCAGTCTTGCTACCCAAACCTAGTCGTTGTGCTACATAATCTAGCTTGTTGCTAGGGAATCTAAACTGACTGCGTACTTGCTTGAGTAAATCAATCTGCTTATAAGGAGCAGGAGGATTCATCTCATGTAACAAGAACTCTTTATTCAACGTAGGCATATCAAACTTAGTGCCGTTGTAGTGAATAACTGCGTCAGCTTCAGAGATCAAGTCATGAATTCTTTTCAGCATCTTCTTAGGTTTAGATACATGAACAGAATCAAACATTACTTCATCAGCTCCTAGCCACTTAGCTGCCCAACATAGTACATACGAAGACTCCATCAGCTGATTGATACCTACGTTCTGCTGCCAGATTCCCCACACGTGTGCTACGTTTGGACTGGATTCAATATCTAGTAGTAATATCTTCAATCTGTATACTCCGAATGTAAGTCATACCCATATACTGCACTTAAGAAAGTGATGAACTCACGATAGATCTCATGGTGAGGAACTCCTTCATCAAAGCAAAACGTATGACTGATGTTCCTGTTCTCATCTCTAAACTGAAAACTATAATTATCTTGTATCATGTTTTCTCCATTGTATGTTTCCAAACATCTTGAATTACTTCAAGTCTCTTTCGTTCTTTAACTTCAGCGACAAGTAACAATGCGTCTACCTGCTTCTGTAGTTCTTGGTTCTCTGCTTCGAGTCTTTCCATCCTTGCTCGCATCATCCTATGTTCTACTTCGAGAGTCTCTAGTTCACATTCACGATCGTAGATGTCACTCTCAAGTTCTCTTATAGTTGATTCATAATCATGATTAGTACAACTCATTTGCTCACCATCTTAAAGAAATATTCTGCATCAATGATTGCTAGCGGTCTACTTTGATTCTGCTTAATGAACACTACCGGTTGATGGTATCCATGTTCTTTAGCTTGTTCGTAGTAGTTATACACAGCGATCTTAGCTAGGTTCTTACATTCCACTTGGAAAGGAAAGAACTCTCTAGCTGCCGGACTTAGCTGTACATCTTCACCACCTGCACCCATGCTAGTACTTCTTACATCATCCTGCTGTAGAGAAGGGAATGTACTTAGTATCTTATCCCTCACCCACTTTTGTAGGTTTCTTCCTTTTGCTTTTGCTGACTGGGGTTTCAAGTTTAACTTCCTTTCGTTTCACAATCCATGACTTTGGTATATGCATCCTTGCGTTACTCATCTCACCGGATACTGTAGACGCTAGACAGATACCATCTTTAGTCTCTGCTACTAAGTAACCTATAGTCCTGACAGGATGAATGTCTACTTTGATTTCGTCTTCCCATCCTCCGTCTGAGACTGCATCGACCCATTCGACATAGACGATTGAGGCGGTTGCCAAACTTGGTTTACTTCCCTTTGTAGCCACAGGAGTCGTCCGTTTTCCAGTACTCGCTCCGAGTCTCCGTTGTATGCTTCGAGTACAGCAAGATACATTTCGTTTTCTGTTTTGCATTCTTTAAGAATCCTTTCCGCTTTAACTGCACCAATTCCCTTGATACCGATGATATTGTCAATTCTATCTCCTGTTAGTATCTGAGTATAAAAACTTTTCAATCCATCAAACTCTGAAACATAATAGGTTTCTTTGTTCCTATAGTTATAGTGCCATCCTCTGAATTGATTCAAGTCTTTATCTATATGTACCATAATAACTGCATCTTCAGGTACAGCATAAGCTGCTATGCCTACTGCATCGTCTGCCTCAATACCTTCTGTCTTGTGGAACTTCCATTTCTTTAGCATGTGTTCTCTCAAGGCATCATAGTGTTCAGGCTTCTCTGCTTTACGCTGACCTTTGTAAGGTGCTGTGACTGCGATGTCGTTCCGGTAGTTTCCTTTTCCGGTGATCCAACCTTCGTATTCAGTAGCACCTACATCAGTAAGAATATTATTGATTGCTTCATCAAGTCTCCATTTAGCTAAAGGTTCTTCAATATCCTTACTTGAAAAACCGATAGCATAAACTAGAGAATCAGCATCAATCAATGCCTTCTTAGAGGATGTCGTCATCGTCAATGTCAGTTACTGATACAGCTTCGGGTTCGTACTTCTCTAACTTAGTCACTGTAATCTTCTTGATAGAAGGAGCATTACCATGCATAGCACTCATACGATGAGTATATGAAGACAACTCTACTTCTACCTTAGTACCATTACCGATCTCATCAATCGCTACTAACACACCTGATGGTGTCATTGGAGTAAACTCATACTTACTCTTAGCTAATATGAAGTTACCTTGACCTTCTTTGTTTTTAATCTTGATGCCTAACGTACCTAGTTTCTTTACGTCATCATCAGAAATGTTACCTACTACAGCTTCGTATCGATCATTGTCAGGGTTAAACTTAGTGTTCAATTCCTTCATCCACTTAGCCCAAAACAATTCACCTTTAATTTTAACTACGCTCATTTGAATTTCCTTTCAAGTAATTTACTACACATATATTATACCACACTTTACTGTAATGTAAAGTTTTCTTTTAACTGTCTTTCTCTTACGATATCCAAGCAGTCTTCTAAGAATGCTTCGAGATCTTCCAACTCTAGGTACGATGCAAGGACTAGCTTGTCATCTTTATCAATACCTAATGCTACTACAAGTTCTACGTCATCAGGTAAGTTCATGGTCTGAAGTCCGCATCTTTGTACGCACGATAGTAGTCTGCTAAGTCATGGTTTGGTTCGTATGTTTTAAGACTATGCATATAATTTAATGTCTGTCTACACGACTCAGCAATCTCTTCCGGATCTTCACCCATGCGTAACATCTCCATGACGCACTGCTTTAACTTATGATTCATCAATGTGTTTCCTTCCAGTTGTTACCTACGTTGTACTCACCGGTAAGAGGGCATCGCATGTTGAGAACTTGTCCTGCCTCAGCTATTGCTTCTACGCCTAACTTACCTGCTTCTTCTGCTCTTGCTTCTTCTACTTCTATTTGCCATTCATCATGCACGTTAGCTACGAACTTGTAATCAATCTTCGCTGACTTAAGTTTCTTATCTAACAACACTAACGCTTGTTTCATGACAACTGCACCTGCACCTTGAAGGAGCGTGTTGAGTGCGGAATGTTCCGACCTAACTTGTAACCTACGTCCATCAAGACTCGGTAGCGATCCTTTCTCAGCCAGTACCCGAACCACTTTCTCACGTAACGCTCGTAGCTTAGGCGTGTTCTTAAGAAAACTAGAGATGAGTTTCTCTCCTTCCTTTGCTGAACCACCAACAATCTTCCCGATCTTGGAAGCTCCTGCACCATAGAGGAATGCATATATAAACGTCTTAGCCTGATTCCGTGTTTCCAATCCCGCTGCTTTTTGATTAGCTGTGTGGATGTCACCTGATACGACTTCAGTTGTATACGCATCGTCATTCATATAGTGAGCAAGCATTCTTAACTCCAGTCCTGAAGCATCGATACCTACTAACTTATATCCTTTCTCTACTGTCCAAAGAGCACGGCATTCTGCACCATACTCGCTACCTGAATTAGGTACTTGTGCCATGTTAGGACTCATGTGAGTCATACGTCCTGTGACTGCACCATTAGTTATAACACGACCATGTACTCTGCCGTCACTGCTTACTACCTTTAACCAAGAATCTATCTGACTGATTCTCTTTTGTAACAACAAGTATTCACCGATTAATTTTGCTTCGGGGATGTCGCTTTCTTTGAGCGTTGTTTCGTCAACGATTGCTTGTCCTTTGTCGGTAAATCTTTTTGGCTTCCATCCTTTTTCTTGGAGTCGTTCTCCGATTTGCATCCTGCTTCCGGGGTTGAATACTTCGACTTCATCCTTGAGACGTTTGCCTGTTTTCTCTGAGTATCTTTCAGTTGTTTTCGTTGGAAATACACTCTGTAGTTCATCTTCAAGATTGCTAAGCTTACTCTTAAGGTCTGTGAGAAGTATGATAGCACCTTGCTGATCCAACTTGAATCCGTTTTCTTCTTGCTTACAGATGATTGCTTGTACTTTGTGTTCAAGATCTATGCTCCTTTGTTCAAATCCTTGATTGTTAAGTTCTGTTACTAAATGTTCATACAACTTTTGTGTTACTAAAGTATCTTGGATACAGTAGGATATCATCTCTTCAGATAGTCCACCATCCCAGTTACTAAACTCACTCTTCGGAAAACCCAGTCTTGTTCCCCACGCTTCTAGGCTGTGTCCTCCGATAAGGCTTGGACTTAGAAGGCGAGCGGTAACGAGCGTATCGTATACTTGGTTCAGCTTCATCGTAACTTTCCAGTTCTTCCGGAGTACTGGAGCATCGAAGCTTATGCCGTTGTGCATTATAATCGAATCGCAGTTGTCCAAATACTTTTGTAATCCACTTGCTTCCGTCCATACCTTGACCTCGTTAGTTTCTATGTCTCTTGTAACACAGCACCATATAACATCGTGCTTACTATTGGTTTCAATATCAAGTATAATCTTCATGCTATTATTATACCATGCTTTGTTTAATTAGTCCACCTAAATACATTAGAACAGCTACAAATTCTACTATGAATAATGCATAGTCTCGCTGTCGTAATCCCGCATAAGTCCACAGTCCTGATCCAATGAATCCAAACCACAGATTCAAAGGATAGATGTTAAGACTTGTTAGTGCTATCCCGATCAGGCATAGGATTGTCCCAGTCCACTTCAGCATCTTTTCTCGCTTTCATCATTGCATCTGCATACGCATATCTAGCTTCTTCTCTAGTCCTAATCTGAGTACTTGCTGATATGCCTGAACCTACTCGTGTCTCATACATGTACTTGTAGATATCATAATCATTCGCATGTATAGCAAAGTAATCTCTTAAGTCCATGCCATCAGAATTAATAAACTTTACATGACTATCGATATCTTTTATTGTGGGGAACGCTTTCATTTCTTTTTCTCCTTAATACATCCGCTATCACAAGCGTAATCACCGCAGGATGTTTTACACTTCTCTTCCTTCTTCTTAAAGATTTCATCCCAGTTACTATCAAACTTCTCTCTGTCTTGTATTGGTCTTGGTGTGTCACCTTTACCATTACCACATGGTCTATGTTTCATATCTCACTCGCTTTCTCTAATACGGCTTTAGCAATTTTGAATCTAATTTCTTCTTCTGTTCCAACCCACCAAGTGCCGTCAATTACTTTTCTTATTTCATCATCACTTAACTCTTTAAGTTCATTACGCTCTCTGAGGATTCGTTCAATCTTCTGAAAGCAATATTCATCCCTAGGTATTGATGCAATTTCTTCTGCGTTTAATCCTTGCCATGTAGTCATTTCTCACTCGCTTTCTTAAATGCTTCTTTCCAACGAATTAGCTGTTCTTTCTTCCACTCATCACGCAGTTCATAGTTAAACCGCAATACACCCTCATCTGTTTCGCAATAGTAATCAAAGGCTTTGTTCAGTTCATCATCACTTAGCTCTCTTGGTGCGGTGTAGAGTGGCACACCTCTGCCACTTACATTAAGGTCATAGAGATTGCTGTCCTCTAAGTAATCAATCCATGCAACAGGTTTATTTTCCATTTACTTCTACTCCTTGTTGAACCCTATAAGGGAATCTATCTTCTAACCAAAAGCATCTGCGTTCATAGTCATCGCTGATAGCTCTGTATCCAACCCATGTTACACCACTCTTAGTATAGCTAGTACAGTCAGTCATCTTATCTACGTAGTGGTTCAGTGAACCATAAGCAAACCCACCTAAGAATGCGAAGATGAATACAAAGCCATACATCATAACGAAGACTCCTCTGACGGCATCTCATTCATACGACCAGTGCCACGAGTATACAACAAGCGACATGCTTTACCAGTTAATCCACTGAAGCGGTTCTTTAACACTCGTACGTGTGTGGTGTTACGCTCAATAGGATCTTCATGTTGACCATTACGTTCCAAGCCAATCACTACATCACTTAGCTGTGCAATTGAACCTGAACCACGTAGCTGTGCCAGTGAAGTAACCGCACCTTCCTCGTGACCCTTGTCAGATGGACGTTTCAGGTGTGATACTACAAACAAACTGATACCTGTTTCCTGTACTAGCATGCGAAGCTTTGTCATGATCTCATCGATTGCCTTACGTTCGTCACCTGACTCTTGTGCGGATACAATGATACTCACGTGGTCTACGAAAACATACTGGCAATCAAGCCCACGAGCCATGAACCGAACCCGATTAAGAATGTTATCGATAGAAGTACTCCCGAAATGATCAAACAGGAATAACCTATCACTGCCAAGAGTTTTGTCAAAAGCGTATCTTCGTTCGTCTTCTGTTGCATTATTGTCCGGTAAATGTAATGGTTTATTAACTGCCAAGCTCATCAATGATTGTGCTGTCTTCTTGACTGACTCTTCCAAGAACATCAAGCCGATGTTATCTTGTGAGTTATTCAAGATGTGCCATACAATCTCACGTAAGAACTGTGACTTACCTAGTCCTGAACCGGCTGTAACTGTTACGAGTTCTCCCTTACGTATTCCGTATGTCAAGTCATTGATTCCGTTGTAAGGATACAACACATCAGCTTTCTCTACAGGTGCTGATACGCTATCCCACAATGTAGAACCTGCTACGATCCCATCAGGTACGTACTTGTCAGCGTTCCACCACTTCTCAATGAACAACTTAGTATCATTGTTGAATGAGTAATCACATGCGTCCTTGTATGGCGTACCTGTATGCACGAACACGTGTGCTTTACTACCGAACAACTCTGCTACTTCTTTGCTTGCCTTAACGCCTTGCTCATCAGCATCAAAACAGATTACAATCTTCTCGAAAGAATCTAAGTACTCGTACTGAGCACGACAATCCTTCAATGCATTACCTGCTCCGTTACGAATCGACACCACTGGGTAACGTGAACCAGTCATCTGATAGCAAGCCATCGCATCAAACTCACCCTCAGTAATCGTGATAGCTTTGCCACCCTTGGTGAACAGATTCTGTCCAAACAACGTAGCTTCTGACCAAGCACCATCACTGCTGAATGTCTTCTCTTTCTTACCTCGCATCTTGGTAGCTACAAGAGTACCATTGATATCGTAGTACGGAAAGTAGATCTTATGGTCATCCACTCTGACCCCAAATACTTCTGAAGTCTTCTGTACGATACCTCGTTTAGTAAATGGTATCACTGTAGCATCCTCAGGAATGCCCTTAAAACGCTCTGTATTCAATTTAATTTTATCCCTATAGGTAGGTATTACTGTATCATCAATCGCCTCTCTGAGTGGCTGTATTGAGGTCTGACAACTAAAACAATACGTATGACCATCACTGTAGATACTCAACGCATCACTTGAACCACATGTATTACATGGCTGATGTGCTTTCACTACAGTAGATTGTTGTTTTAAATCATACACTTACTTCTCCTTAAGTCTAGACAATATAACTTTGTATTCTTCCCAGTCCGATTCAAATCCTATCAATGCACTATCAGGATCGTTGTAGATATCCGGAAAGTTCTCATGTAAAGTATCTAAAAAGTTTAACCAGTTATCAAGATCAACGACAATATCATTATTAGAATTCTGATTCATACATCTTGTCAAACATTCTTTTGTGATAATAGTCTTTGATGTCTTGCATGACAGCATCGTATCCGTAGATCTCAATCTTGTCGACAATATCAGACAATGCAAAGTGATACTCGTATTGTTCAGCTTCTAATGTATCTTCAAAGGTTAACATATAAGTCCTTATATAGTATGTTTTTACTTATATAGTATGTTTTTAACTTACATAGTATACTATAGTAGTAATAGTTTAACACAAAATTACAGCTTTGTCTATAGCTCATTGTAGTTTTCTTCGTTATCGTCTTTCTCTTCGTTGGTTAGTAAGTCCTCACGTTCAAGTGTTGGAACATCTCGAACGATTGTGCTGTAACAACGTTGACACATGTCAATATACTCGTTAGTATGTATTGACTTTCGTGTTGATTCAAAGTCACTTAGGTTTTTATCGCAACAAATGCATCTCATAATTTAATCTCCTCAATGTGATAAATCTTACCTCTAAATTGTTCGCTAACCCAGTCACCGCCTTCATCGTCATACTTATTTAACTCTTCGTCAGTCATGTCAACTATTTCATAATCACCTATGACTTCTGCTTTACTATTTGCTTGATCATCAGGATCATTATTAAAATAAATCTCACCTATAATAACTTTCATAATAAACACTCCCCTACTTTGTTGTAAGCCCATGTATAGGCATCATCCTTCTTGTTGAAAACTTTATGCATAACTATTGTATCACATCTGAAGCGAGAGTCAAGTGCTAGTAGTTTATCTCTCTCGTATTCACATTTCACGATACGAAATAGTTGGTTATCTTCGTCTAAAATCCTGTAAATTTTAATCATAGTTTATTAAATTCCTCTAAAGTAAATACATAGGTATCGATCATATAAACAGTGCCTACGTCCTCGAACCAGTCATACAAGTTAACAGTTACTTTACCTTTCTCTTCGTAATCATGTGCATTGATAGCGATATCATCCAAGTAATGCCACCAGTCATTAATATAAAATCCAAATTCATTCTCATCTAGTTCATCAAACTCGACAATCTCATGCTTGTATTGCTTTAATACTGCTAAGACATCAGCTCTCATACTCATCTCCAAACATCCAACTAAAGTCTTGTTCATCATAATCTTTAACCCATGCATCGATCTCATTCATAGGTATCCATTCCAGTAAGTCTTCAATCAATTCATGCTTAGGTCTCTCGTTCATGATATCTAATAGACAATCCATTTTATCTTTACCATGCTTGGCATACATCTCGTTAATCGTTACCATGATTTCTCCGCTTATATGATTCTAAAGTTAATGGTGAATGAATCTTTAACCACTCAATCAAGTCCCAGTATTGGTCTTCTAGTTTATCATACGCTTGTTCTAACTCTACTGATTTATACGACATACGTCCTCCAAATATATAAACTCATGTGAATAATAACATACGTTGACGTGATTAGCAACAACCAATATGCCTGTCGTTCATGCTTACGATTAATCTTTTCCTCTTCTAGGAATTGCTTACGATGTGACTCTCCAAAATCATACATGTTATTCTCCATTATATGCTACTTTGTAGCTCATTACGTATTGATTAACGACATCACCTTGACCATCGATAGCAGTGATAATAAAGCCCTCATCGTCTTGACTTACTAGCACGTATCCACCGGTATTAACAATGCTACCTTCATCGTCTTGTTGATCGAAATTAATCACCAATGAACCATCATCTAATTGATCACCACTCATAATGTTTTCTACTTGCATTTTATTCTCCCACTTTGTAAGCATATTTAACAATTGACCTTGAACCGCAACAACTTGAGTGAGCATCATGTGCAACACCATCTATAACAGCGAATGCATGACCTCTTTTAATCACCACGTATCTACCCTTGGGATGAGTCTTAATAAAACTTGCAAGGGTCTCACGTCTTATAGCATGACTTGCGACAATTTGCATATTGTTTTTAGTGACATCAATTAAAACTGCTATTAACGTTGCAAGCGTAACACCTTGCCTATCTTTTCTGCCGTGTAATTTAAAAATTTTATGTGCTACATTGTAAGGTATATTCACGGCGAGACTAGTAGCTCTGACAGTGCAGTCATTAGATTCATACAAGTCACTGGGTCTTGGGTTCGCACTAATGAATTGCATATATCATCCTCTTTTTGTTAGTATCTTATCAGACAATCTAATGAAATCAGCATTGCCTAATTCAGTCACAAAATAATCTATCATTTCAGCGATATCATTATGATACTTATCCTTATCATCCAATATCATTTCGATCAATTTATTGTGCATCTTATCACGTACTTTAGCATCTAGCACTGGCATTTCATAATACTCTTGTAAAGTTTTCATTTCATTACCCTCTTTTGTAAGTCGATAACCTCTTGTAATTCAGCTTCAATTTTATCTAGGTGAGCTAAGCCGTACTTTTTAGCATCCGCAATGCTTACGTTAATATCTCGCTCTCTAGCGAAGAGTGACAATAATAACACTACTCTATCACGTTCAGAAAATTTATCCATGTTATGAGTTCCATAAACTTAAAGTATCGGCATGTATTTTACTATTAATTTCATGAGCGATAGTATCTCCTGCTATATCTTTTATCCATCCCCAGCCGTACCATTTTCTATCGCTATTCATGTCTAAAGTCATACCATGCTCTCCCCAATATATCTCAATTAACGTATGACCTTGCTTAACTCTATCGTATGCTTTTTTGAATATCTGATTTTTAGTAGGCTTTTTACCCTTGAATACTATCTCTTGTGCAATATGGTTCATGTTATTTAACCTCCACGATATCGTATATATGAGAATCTAAATCGACTTCTCTCCACTCAGTAAAATCTAAGTCACCATTGCGTATATCTTTTTCAATTTCCTCCATTAGCTCCGCTTCGACTTCAGCTTGATAATAGATTGTTGATGCTACTGTTACTTTAAATGTCTTCATTGTATTTACCCCTTCACTGTCATAATTTTAATTACTTTAGCCATTTTAACGCCGTGAGCTTTGTAAGCAATGACTGGCACGTCCTTATTGTAGCATGCACGGCATCCGTTGCACTTGCCTTGATTCTCGTATGCCTTACACTCGAATGCACCTACTGGCAGAGTATCGCTAAAGATAGTACTAGTTGTCAAGCCGTTGATTATCTCACCAGTGACGCTATCACTCGACAATCTAACGACAACATTGTCTAATTTCATCATTGCATTTATAACTTGGTCATACTTAGTAAATTTATACATGCGAGTGGGTAGCCAATGCTTGCACCAAGGTGTTAATCGCATTACCTCGTAAATCTTTTCTGCCAAGCGGATATCGTACATGTCGCCACTATCGAACCATCTAAAATAGCGAGATGAATCTAAAGCCAATACCATGTCACTAACCCATGCATCACGTTGCCAGTCTTGCTTATTAAACTCCCTTGGAGCTTTCACATTGGGGAAACGATAATTTCCAGTAGTTGCGTAACACCCTTGGCAAGCTGGGACTAGCTCTTTAGTCACTGGGTTAATCGAACCTTGGCAAGTATCCAAGGCATTGAGTGACCAAGATAGAATGCCGTCTAGCTTACTTGTTTTTGATAGCTTTACAGTCATGTTAAAACCCTCTGATATAAGTTAAAGCGAGTATAGCTCCCATTGTAGCACCTAAAACGCATGCTCCGATGATGTCATACATGCTTACATTTTGATATTGCTTTTTCTCTTGCTTAGTCATAATTACCTCTTTTGTTAAGTATAGTACATATTCTAGGGTTCTACTCAATTAGGTAAAACCCTAGGTATATATTATATTGCGAAACGTGGTACAAAGTTATCCTTATTGTAGATACTAATCACGTCATGCTTGAATGAATACAAGTCATCAGTGGATAGCATTCTATCTAAGTCTAATTTTGTATTGCTTCTCAATTGGTACTCCATTAAAGCAATGCCAAGGTCAACGTCAAAATGCTCTGGCAAGTTTTGATTAGTTACTGAAACGAATCTATTTGCTACTTGTTGAATTTTTGCTAAGTCTTGCATGGTATCCATCCTTATGAACGTTAATAAAAGTTTACTGCCTTGGACTCAATTATAGGCACGTTTTACGCCATGTCAAGTACTTTTTTAATTATTTTTAATTGTATTTTTCTATGTCTTTGTGAGTGTTGATAGACAAAAACTATCGTGATAAATGGTATTAATACTTGAGTGCTTTACTAGGGTATTATTGCTTTAGAGTCAATAGGTTACACTTAGGATAATTATATAATGTTATTCGATAAATAAACTGGCACGATTCTTGCTTAGGTTTAGGGTTGAGTCTTGATAGTTACTTGTAGAGGGTGCATCAACGTCCCTCATACCTGCCAAAGGACTACACGAGTACAACACCACGACAACAATCTACAAAGTTATAAACTATTGACTTGTAAAGTGACGGGGGAGAGGGGTACGTGCGTGTTGTAATTTATTAGATCCCTCATAAGCACCCAAAAAGGAAAAAAGCAAGTACCTCTAAAAGCTCTTTAAACGCTCTCTATTGAGTTTTATGAGTCTACCCTAGGTGAGGTATTACTTTATATTATTTATTGCTCTATGAGGCTATAAAGAGGCTTACGGAGGATCGACACCGTATGGCTAAGATGTGCACCGTAGGCTACGTTAGAGTAGGTATACTATGTTAGTAGTCACTAACGTCTCTAACTAAGCTTCCCTATACCCCTGAACGTGGACACATAATGTACTCTCCGGAGGAGCTATGTAAATAAAGTTCATAAAGTACTTGACAAATCCATAAAAGTATGTTATAATACTACTATAGGGCATAGAAGTAACTTAGTAAGTTATAACTATATTAATAATATATAACTATATAAGTTAACTTTAAAGCAAACTAAGAAGTAGACTTAGAAGTAACTTTATAAGTTACATTAAAGTAGATCTCCTTAAAGGAAAAAGATTGAAAGAAGAAGATAATATTGTGTCTATCAACATCAAAGATCCTGTCTTAGAACAGAACAAGCCTCGAAGAGGGAGACCACCAAAGGCACTTGTCGAATCTAAGAAGCTAGGCAATAGAGGTAAAGTAGGTAGACCAGCAGGAGACGCTGCTAGGATTCAAGAGATGAAGGCAAGACTCTTGAGTACTACAGGTAACAAGGTTATTAATAAGATTGTGTCTATTGCTATGGATGACAATCATGCAGGACAGATGGCAGCATTGAAGATGTGTATGGATCGTGTCTTACCAACATCCTTGTTTGAGAAGGATGCTAAAGGTCAGAGGAATGCAGTAACGATTAACATCACAGGTATCGGTGAAGCTAAGGTAGAGCAAGCTGAAGTTATAGATAATGACTACACGGATGTAGACTATAATGAATCTTAACTTTGAGTTACTCCCTTGGCAGAAGCAGGTGTACACAGATGACACTCGCTTCAAAGTAATTGTAGCTGGACGGCGTTGTGGAAAGTCAAGACTCTCTGCAGTATCCCTACTTGTAGAAGGGTTAAGATGTCCGCAAGGTAGTGCAGTAATGTACGTAGCACCCACTCAAGGGCAAGCCCGACAGATTATTTGGGATCTCTTGATGGAACTAGGAAGAGAGGTGATCTCATCTAGCCACGTAAACAATATGGATATTACTCTGATCAATGGAGCTAAGATCTATGTTCGTGGTTCTGACCGTCCTGATACGCTACGTGGTGTTTCATTGACGTACCTAGTATTGGACGAAGTAGCTGACATTAAAGCAGATACTTGGGAGAAGGTGCTAAGAGCTGCTCTGTCAGATAAAAAAGGTAAGGCATTATTTATTGGTACACCTAAAGGTCGTAATTGGTTCTACGATATGTACAACCTAGGTGAATCAGGTGAAGATGAAGAATGGAAGAGTTGGCACTTTACAACTAAAGACAACCCACTCATCGATCCTAAAGAGATTGAAGGTGCAAAGAAGACTCTAAGTTCATTTGCATTCAAGCAGGAATACGAAGCAAGCTTTGACAATGCCGGTACTGATACTTTCAAAGAAGAATGGTTGAAGTTCGGCGAAGAACCTAACGATGGTAACTACTACATCGCTATTGACTTAGCAGGTTTTGAGAACTTGTCGATGAATGCTCAGGCTAAGAAGAGACTTGACCAAACAGCTATAGCAGTGGTTAAAGCCACTGAAGATGGTAAATGGTTTGTAAGAAAGATTGAACATGGTCGTTGGGATATCAAAGAGACTTGCCAACGCATTATAAAGAACATTAAGGCGTTTCAACCTGCTGGTGTAGGTATAGAACGAGGATCGTTAAAGAATGCAGTGTTGCCCTATTTAAGCGATCTGATGAGGTCTAACAATGTGTATGCTCATATTCAAGATCTCACACATGGTAACAAGAAGAAAACTGAACGTGTTATATGGGCATTGCAAGGACGCTTCGAACACGGTAAGGTTGTCTTAAACGAGGAAGAAGATTGGGATCATTTTAGGGACGAGTTTGTTATGTTCCCTACTACTGGTGTACATGACGACTTACTTGACGCATTGAGTTACATTGATCAATTAGCAATTACAAGTTACTTTGCTGATGACGATCAAGATGATTTAGAACCACTCGACTGGGTATCCGGTTATTAAACGAGGAAGACATGGCAGAAAACTACGAAGATAATAAAGAATACAAAGTTACCGAATCTGACAAAGAGATTGTTAGCTTTGTTGTAAGTCACTGTGACAAGTGGCGTGATCATCGTGATGTAAACTACCTAGACGACTGGGACGAATACGAGAGATTGTTCCGTGGTATCTGGGCTGCTGAAGATAAGATGCGTGAATCAGAGAGATCACGTATTGTTACACCGGCGTTACAGCAAGCAATCGAAGCTAAACAAGCTGAGATCTCTGAAGCTGTGTTTGGACGTGGTGAGTTCTTTGATGTTGTTGATGACAGACAAGATATTAACCCTGCAGACGTAGAGTTAATGAAGCAACAGATGCATGAAGACTTCAAACGCAGTAAGATTAAGAAGTCATTAGATAACATTATCCTCCTTGGTGAGTTGTTCGGTACAGGTATCGGTGAGATTACTATTAAAGATACGACTGTATTAGCTCCATCAACACAGCCAATCCCCGGTGCTAACGTAGCAGCTATCGGAGTTACAGAAAAGCAACAGTTCTTAGTAGAACTTAACCCTATTCACCCACGTAACTTCCTCATTGAACCTAACGCACGTACTGTAGAAGAAGCTTTAGGCGTGGCTGTAGAAGAATATATGTCATTCCATACGATTGTTAAGGGCATGGAAGACGGAATCTATCGTAAATGTGACATTGCTCCTAGCTATTACACCACTGATCTTGAGAGAACTCAGGAAGAAGTGAACTACCAAGATGGTAAGCTACGTGTTATTCGCTACTATGGCTTAGTTCCACGTGAATACCTAGAGCAATTAGAGAATGAAGGTGGAGAAGTAGTAGATTTATTCCCTGAAGACTCAGCAATGGACGACTATGCTGACTTAGTTGAAGCTATTGTGGTGATTGCTGATGACCAACACCTACTAAAAGCTGAAGCTAACCCTTACATGATGAAAGATCGCCCTATTGTGGCGTACCAAGCTGACTCTATGCCCGGTAGATTCTGGGGACGTGGTACAGCTGAGAAGGGTTACAACATGCAGAAGGCTGTTGATGCACAGATTCGTGCTCACTTAGACAGCTTGGCTCTAACAACTGCACCGATGATGGCTATGGACGCTACTCGCCTACCACGTGGTGCTAAGTACGAAGTTAAAGCAGGTAAGAACCTACTAGTAAACGGTAATCCTAACGAGATTATGATGCCGTTCAAGTTTGGTAACACTGATGCTGCTAACATGCAGACAGCTCAGACATTCCAAGCTATGCTTTTACAGGCTACTGGTACTATTGACTCAGCATCTATGCCTTCACAGGTAGCCGGTGGTGAAGCTTCAGGTGCTGGATTGTCGATGGCTTTGTCAGGCTTGATGAAGAAGAACAAGCGTACCTTGATTAACTTCCAAGAAGACTTCTTGATTCCATTTATTCAGAAAGCTGCTTGGAGATTCATGCAGTTTGATCCTGAGCGTTACCCAGTTCAAGACTTTATCTTCTTGCCAGTATCATCTATGGGTATGGTCGCACGTGAATACGAACAACAACAGATGGTTGGTTTGATGCAGACTCTAGGTAACAGCCCAATCACCCCAGTATTGTTGCAAGGCATCATTAAGTCTTCAAGCTTGTCTAACCGTGAAGAGATTATTGCACAGCTTCAAGCTATGTCTCAGCCTGACCCAATGGCTCAACAAGCTCAGATGCTTGAGATGGCAGCTAAAGAAGCTTTGGTTCAGAAAGCTCAGGCAGAAGCAGCTAAGGCTATGGCAGAAACCCAGCAGATCGGTGTTGAAACTCAGTACATTCCTGCTGAAACACAGGCTAAGTTACTTGCTGCAGCTTCTAAGAATACCTCAGATCCTATGGCAGATGAGTTCGAGAAGCGTATGAAGCTCATGGATAGAGTTATTAAGGTAGAAGATATCGCCTCTAACGAACGGATTGCAGAGTTACAGAATAGAAATAAAGTTGTAAAAATGCAATAAAGTACTTGACTTTTGAGAAAAAGTATGTTATAATAGTAGCACCTACTAACATATATTAACTCCAAAGTCAAGGAAAAAGTTAATGAATAGAGAACTACAAGATTACTATGAGGAACGCTTTTCAATGTGTTCTTCAAAAGGCTGGAAACAACTCATAGAAGATGTCCAGTTAATGAAGCCTGAAGTAGAAAGCATCAAGGGTGCTACTACTTTAGAGCAATTACATTTTAAGAAGGGTGAGTTATCAATTATTAATTGGTTACTTAACCTAGAGAGTGCAAGCAGAGAAGTCTACGACCAACTTCAAGAAGAGGTTGACAATGGCTAGACGAATGTTTGACTTTCGTTGTGAGAACAAACACCTCACTGAAAAGTTCATTGACGATTCTGTCACTGAAGTTGAGTGTTGTGAATGTGGTGACACAGCTAGTAAGGTAATTACCGGTTGTGGCATCTATCTTGAACCATTTTCAGGGGATCACCCATCGAGTTATGACCGGTGGAATCGTGTTCGTGCTGAGAAGATGGCTCAAGAAAAGAAGCGTAACTCATAAGTGTGCTCTTGACACCGAGTTATTTTTAAGAATCCTAGAATCGCATAGCGACAGGAGATACAAATGGCTGAACTAATCGAACTGCAAGACGAAGAATCATTTAACCAAGACGAAACAACTAGTGTTGACGAGACTCCTCAAGAGGATAACTCTCAAGACACACAAGAAGAGGTTGTAATACCAAGTAAGTATCAAGGCAAATCCCTAGAGGAGATTGTTAAGATGCATCAAGAAGCTGAAAAGCTTATTGGTAGACAAGCCCAAGAAGTTGGTGAAGTCCGTAAGTTAGCTGATGAATTGATTAAGCAACAACTCGAAGCAAGGGTAAAACCTAAAGACGTAGATCAGCCTGTGGCTCAAGAGATTGATTTTTTTGACGATCCCGCAAAGGCAGTAAATCAGGCAGTAGAGAATAACCCTGTTCTTAAACAAATGCAAGAGCAACTAGTACGCCAAAAGCAACTAGAAGCCCTAGCAGTGATTGAGAAAAAACATCCTGATTTTGTTGACGTAGCAAAGAGCGATGAATTCAATGAATGGATTAATGGCTCAAAGGTACGTAAGCAGTTGTACGAAGCAGCTAATAACTATGATGCTGATGCAGCTTTAGAATTGTTAGACACTTATAAATCCTTAAAAGGAATTAAACAGCAGACTATCCAGTCAGCTGACGAAGGTGTTAAGCAAGTCGGAGAGCAGCAACGCAAGCAAGCTATTAAAGCAGCAGGAGTACAGACTGGTGGAACTGGAGAATCATCAAAGCCAACTTACAGATATGCAGATATTATGAAGCTGATGATGTATGACCGTGAACAGTACAACGCAAGAGCTGATGAGTTCCTGCAAGCGTACCAAGAAGGTCGCATCAAAGGCAGACCAAACTAATTAACTAGGAGATTTAAAAATGGCATTAGGTTCAGGACATCAAACAATTACAACTGCAGCTAAGTTTATTCCAGAGGTATGGAGTGACGAGGTTGTAGCAACTTACAAGAAAAACTTAGTAGCAGCAAACCTTATCAAAAAGATGAGCTTCAAGGGTAAGAAAGGTGACGCAGTTCACATTCCTAAACCGGGTCGTGGCTCAGCTAACGCTAAGGCTGCTAATACACAAGTTGTATTAAACACAGATACAGCAACTGAAGTTATCGTTAACATCGATCAACATTGGGAATTCTCAATCATGATCGAAGACATCGTAGCTGCTCAGTCTTTGGCTTCTATGCGTCAATTCTACACAGACGATGCTGGCTATGCATTGGCTCGTAAAGTTGATTCATTGATCCTTGAGTTGGGTCGTGGCGTTAACGGTGGTGACGGTACAGCTGCTTACACTGGTGCTTACTCAGGTGCTGACGGTACTACTGCTTACACAGGTACTGCAGGTGCTTTGACTGACGCTGCTATCCGCCGTTCTATCCAGCGTTTGGATGATGCTGACGTACCAATGGATGGTCGTTTCTTGATCGTTCCACCATCAACACGTAACACATTGATGGGTATTCAGCGTTTCACTGAGCAAGCTTTCGTTGGTGAAGCTGGTTCAAGCAACACTATTCGTTCAGGTGAAGTAGGTAACGTTTACGGTATTCCAGTATTCGTAACTTCTAACGCTGACGCTGCTACTGATGGCGATCGTATCTGCTTGTTAGGTCACAAGGACTTCGCAGTTCTAGTTGAGCAAATGGGCGTACGTACTCAGACTCAGTACAAACAAGAGTACTTGGGTGACTTGTTCACTGCTGACACATTGTTCGGCGTGAAAGAGTTGCGTGACGGTTCTGCCGTTGCTCTTGCAGTACCAGCTTAATAGCTGACTGATTGATCCCTACTCCGGTAGGGGTCTTTCTTAAGGGCTCTACGGAGTCTTTAACAAAGACAAGGAGTTTCAATGGCTAAGTTTCGAGATAACGCTTCCGGTAATGTATTCGAGTTTACACAAGAGCATGATATTCAAACAATGCGTAAGCATCCTGAGTACACCGAAGTAGTAGAAGAAAAAGAACAACCAGTATTAAAGAAACCTTTAACAACGAAAAAACAATTAAAGGAAGTTAAATGACACTATATCGTGGAGCAGGTGGAGGCGGTAACTCTACCAACGATGCGTTAGTTACTCAG